>Ga0111538_10000663_pt1 | contig 47030 bp, 44 predicted proteins | sample SoiMethybrSBSTD1_FD_79669 | JGI IMG/M metagenome (GOLD analysis project Ga0111538, IMG submission 79669) | Bulk soil microbial communities from a Populus tree surrounding site in Tennessee, USA - Soil MetaG P. TD hybrid SBSTD1 (version 2)... | ecosystem: Environmental > Terrestrial > Soil >...
GCATACCGGTGCGGCTTCGGCGTCCACGTGTCGCGGCTGCCGCGCTCGATCGAATTGCGGCCCATCACGAAGCGGTTGTAGAGGAAGTTGTCTTTCATCTTCGACGCGATGTCGAGGACGCCGCGATTGGCCGCGACCGAATAGTCGATCGACTGGCGGAAATGCCACTCCTGCGGTGAGACCGGAAACGTCAGGTCGCTCGAGGGGAGCTGACGGCTCATCTCGAGCGGAATTCTCGTCGGCGTCGGGTTGCCGATCATCTCGGTCAGGATCGCGATCGTGTTGTGGAACGCGGCCGTATTGCGCAGCCCGCCGTTCCACCAGCCGTCGTACGGGCCGCCGGATCGTGCCGTCGCGCCGGGCTTGCCCTCCGCCGCCAGGCGCGTCTGGAGCGCGAGGCCGATCGTCTGAATCCCGAGCACCAGCAGCGGATCCTGGTTGTAGTTGAACGGGTCGCGGAGCGGCGGCGTCCAGAGGACCGTGCCTGCCGGGCCGCTCTGATGGTGGTTGTAGAGGATCTGCGGATACCAGTCGCGATAGAGCACGCGGTTCATGTTCTCGCTCTCGACCTGCGTCGAGCCGAAGAAATCGCGGTTGTTATCGTGCCCGATGTACTTGTGGTACAGCCGCGGCAGTCCGGCCGACGATCGCTGGGTCGGCTCCGGGTTGCGCATGTACCAGTCGGCAACCAGATCGTGGCCGTCCGGGTTGGCGTGGACGAACAGGATGATGACGTCGTTCAGGATCCGCATCGTCTCGGGATCGGTGCGGCTGACCATCTGATAGACCATCTCGCCGAGCTGCTGCGCGCCGAGCACTTCGTTGGCATGCAGGCCGCCGTCGATCCAGACGACCGCCTTGCCTTCGGCGGAAAGCGCGCGGGCCTGGTCGTCGGTCAGGTCCTCAGCGAGCGCCAGCCGGCGTGAGATCTCCCTGTAACGGGCCAGGTTCCGGTGATTCTCGGGCGACGTCACGATCGCCATGAGCTGCTCGCGGCCCTCGGAGGTCTTCCCGATCGGCTGCAGCGTCATGCGATCGGACTCGCGATCGAGCTTCTGCCAGTAGGCGGCCAGCTGCTTGTAGTTGGTGAGGAAGTAGTCGTCGCCGAAGTTGTGGCCGAACTCCTGCGCCGGCGTGGTGACCCGCGGCGGGGCTGGCGCCTGGGCCGCCGGCCCGCTTGCGATCGCCACCAGCCACAGCCCCAGCAGCGCGGCACGTCTCGTCATGGGGACATTGTAGGGGACGTGCACAGGATGGGGGACGGGCCTGTTTTCCACAGTTCGAGGCAGAATGGGGACAGGCCTCGGCCCGCGGCCGAGGCCTGTCCCCATTCTGCCGACTTCTGTGGAAAACAGGCCCGTCCCCCATCCTGTGCAAAACGCCCCGGTGCGGCTCGATGTCTGGCTCGATGTCGCGTGCTTGTTCAAGACGCGATCGGAGGCGCAGCGGGCCTGCAAGGGCGGCAAGGTCGATCTCAACGGCCACGCCGCCAAGCCGCACCGCGAGGTCAAGCCCGGCGATGTCGTCGAGATTACGCGTCAGCTGGGCCGCCGCCAGCGCGTCCGCATCCTCGGAACGGCGGACCGGCATGTCCCCAAAGCCGAGGCCCGCCTGTTGTTCGAGGACACGACGCCGCCGCCCTCGCCCGAGGAGCAGGCCATGCTCGATCTCATGCGACTGGCGGGACCGAGGCGGCGTCCGGGCCCGCTCGTCATGCCGGACCGGCGCGAGCGTCGCCGGCTGCGCCGCGAAAAAGAGGGCGACGACTAGCTCGCGACAGGAAACGAGAACGGCCCTGGGCTAGTGCTATACTTTGGTGTTTGGGCGCGGCCTGATTGGCCCCGCCTAGGGTGAGGATTCCACGTGGCTACTCGACACGCTTCGGCAGTAAAGGCGCACCGGCAGACCCTCAAGCGCACTGCCCACAACCGCGAGCTGCGCGCCCGGCTGCGCACCGCCCTCAAGTCCATTCGCTCGGCGATCACCGCCGGCAAGAAAGACGACGCTCGCAAGGCCCTGAGCCAGACGTTTTCGATCGTGGACAAAATGGCCGCCAAGGGCATCATCCACGACAACGCGGCCGGCCGCTACAAGTCGCGTCTCGCCCGCGGCGCCAAGTAGGCCGCGTCCTACTTCCCCGACAGCTCCACCACCAGACGTTCCACCAGGACGCGGTCGTCGCCGATTGAGCTCTTGAGGGCGAGGTCCGTCCGCAGCAAGGCCTCGATCGCCGGGCGCACGCGCTGCGGCGCCGCTAGCGAGAGCTTCGACGACACCCACCAGCGGAGCTGCCCCACCAGCGCGTGGACCGAATCGCCGCGATCGAGCCGTAGCGCGGTCTCGCGCAACGCCCGCGCCACGTCGCCGTCACCGATGGCGTTCACGACCGCCCAGTCGTCTTCGGCCGTTTCGAGCGACGCGAGCTCCAGGACGTCTTCCGTCGTGATCCGCGTCCCCCCTTCGGTGTAGAGAAGCAGGCGCTCGACGTCGCCACGCAGCTTCGAGATGTCGCCGCCGGCGCGCTCGACGAGCGTCTGGAGCGCCCGCGGGTCGACGGCCCGCCCGTGCGACTCAATTTCCTGGCGAATGTCGGCGCCGACCGTCCGCTGCACGTCGCGCCGTTCGTAGGGGTTGGCCACGTCGAGGGTGGCAAACTCCGTGAAGGCCGCCTTCTCGATCAGCCGTTTGGTGAACCGGCGCCCGCGATCGACGGCGGTCGCGACGAACACGAGCGACGTGGACGGAACGGGCTCCTTGAGATAGTCCTCGAGCGCGGCCAGATCCATCGCGGCGTCCTCGGCTTCGGCGGCCTCGTCGTCGATGTCGATCTCCGCGGCCTTTGACGCGCGCTTCGGCTTCAGGATCCGCTCGGCCCGCATCACGATGACAATGCGGCGATCACCCAGCATTGGAAAGATCCGCGCGGCCGCCGCGATGTCCACCGGCGATCCGCCCGCCTCTGCCGCATACAGGCGCTGCACTGAAAACGGCCGGTCGCCTTCGTCGACCGTCGCCTCGATCTCGTCCACGATCTCCTCGATGCGTCGGACGTCGTCGCCGACGAGCAGGTGCACGGGCGCCAGCCGGCGCTTGGCGAGCTGGCTGCGAAGATCCGGAAGGCTGAGGACGGGCACGCGGGCCTAGAACGCCTCGAGGATCGATGTCACCAGGCTCCGGGCAAAATTGCGGGAGAGGCGCTCGAGCGCGTTGTTGTCGCTGCTGAACAGCACGGAGAGGTCGGGCACCGCGGTGGGATTCGAGACGAGGTAGTCTTCACGGACGACGAAGGACGGGTTGGCCCAGAACACCTTCTTCTCGTGCTCGTCGGTGAACACCACGCTCGCGCTGACAGTGATCGCGTACTTCGAGGCCTGGCGGGCCGCGTTCCACTCGGTCGGTGTCAGGAGCACTGGTTGCAGCGTGACGGTGAGCAGCGCGTCCACACCGGCCGATTCGGACAACACGCGGTAGCGTCCCTTGGCGCCGAACTCCTGGCGGACCGCGTCCCCGAGCACCGTGTCGAGATCGGGCGTCTGCGAGTGATTCACGAAATTCGGCACGCCGATGATCTTGACGTAGGCGGGCAGACTGTTGCCGCGGCCGGCGAGCGCATAACCGCACCCCGTCGCCGCGAGCGAGAGCCCCAGGACCGCGACCGCCGCCAGTTGCTTCATTTGACCACCACACTCACCAGGCGTCCGCGCGCGACGATGACCTTGGCGACCTGCTTCCCTTCAAGGTACGTCCGAATCTGCGGCGCCGCAAGGGCGGCCGCTTCGATGGTTTGTTCAGACGCTTCAGCCGGCACCGTTACTCGGCCCCGGACCTTGCCGTTCACCTGGACGGGAATTTCGACTTCTTCTTCCCGCGCCGCGGCCTCGTCGTAGGCCGGCCATGCGGCCGTCACCACGCTCGCGTCGTGACCCAGGTGCGCCCACAGTTCCTCAGCGAGGTGCGGAGTGAAGGGCGAAATCAGCAGCACGAGCGCCTCGAGCGCTTCGCGCAGCACGACCGCCGTCTCCGGCCGGTCGATGACCGGCGCCGGCTCGTCGTCGCGGCCCGACGGGCGGATGCCCCGGCGCTCGGCGAACGCGTAGAGGTCGTTGACCATCTTCATGAGCGCGGAGATCGCCGTGTTCAGGTGCATGCGCGGATCGATGTCGTGCGTGATCTGCAGAATCGTACTGTGCGTCCGGCGCCGGATGGCGCGCTCCGCGTCGTCGAGCGCGAGCCCGGCCGGACTGCCGGCGTTCCGGATGGCCGGCGTCAGATGATCCACGATTCGCCAGACGCGCCCGAGGAACCGGTACGAGCCTTCGAGCCCGCTGTCCGTCCACTCGACTTCCTTCTCCGGCGGCGCGACGAACATGACGTACAGCCGCAGCGCGTCGACGCCGAACCGCGACGCCACGTCGTCGGGATCGACGACGTTGCCTTTCGACTTGGACATCACGGCGCCCTGGTTGAGCACCATGCCCTGGGTCAGCAGCCGCGAGAACGGCTCGTCGATCGTCACCAGTCCGAGGTCGCGGAAGACCCGGCTGAAGAACCGCGAGTAGATGAGATGCAGGATGGCGTGCTCGACGCCGCCACTGTAGAAATCAACGGGGCCCCAGTAGGCGACCTTCTCCGGATCGAACGGCATCGTGTCGTTGTGCGCGTCGCAGAACCGGTAGAAGTACCACGAGGAGTCGACGAACGTGTCCATCGTGTCGGTCTCGCGGCGGGCCGGACCGCCGCACGCCGGGCACGTCGTGTTGACGAACTCCGGCACGTGCGACAGCGGCGAGTCGCCGCGCCCGGTGAACTCGACGACGGCCGGCAGCTTGACCGGCAGATCTTCGTCGGGCACCGGGACGAGACCGTCCGTGTCGCAGTAGACGATCGGAATCGGCGTGCCCCAGTAGCGCTGGCGGGAAATGCCCCAGTCCTTCAGGCGGTACTGCACGGTGCCCTGGCCGATCCCACGCGCTTCGGCGTCGCTCGTCATGCGCCGATTGGCTTCATCCGAGGGGAGGCCCGTGTACGGCCCGGACGCGATGAGGGTCCCGGGGTCCTCGTACGGAACCGCCGGCACGCCCGCGGCTGCGGCGGACTCGTCGGACTGCACGACCGCCGTGATCGGCAGCCCGAACTTCGTCGCAAACTCGAAGTCGCGCTGATCGTGCGCCGGCACGCCCATCACGGCGCCCGTGCCGTACTCACCGAGCACGAAGTTCGCGATCCAGATCGGCACGGGCGCATTCGTGAACGGGTTGATCGCCGTGCGCCCGGTGTCGAAGCCGTCCTTCTCGATTTCGCCGGTGAGGCGCGCCGTCCGATCCTGTCCGCGGAACTTCGCCGCCTTCGCGCGAAACGCCGCCGGATCGGACGACCCGGCGGCAAACCGCTCGACCAGAGGATGTTCCGGCGCGAGCAGCACGAACGTCGCCCCGTAGATCGTGTCGATGCGCGTCGTGAAGACCTCGATCGGCTGATCGGCCAGGCCGGGATTCTGGGATTCAGAGATTCTGGGATTCTGGGATTCGGGCGCGATGGCGAACCGCACGCGCGCGCCCTCGGATCGCCCGATCCAGTTGCGCTGCATCGTCAGGACTTTTTCCGGCCAGCCGTCGAGCGCGCCGAGCGCGTCGAGCAGCTCGTCGGCGTAGGCGGTGATGCGCAGGAACCACTGCTCCAGGTCGCGCTGCGTGACAGGATTCCCGCAGCGCCAGCAGTTGCCGTCCGCGACCTGCTCGTTCGCGAGCACGGTCTGGCAGCTGTCGCACCAGTTCACGCTCGATCGCCGCCGATAGGCGAGGCCGCGCCGGAACATGCGGGTGAACAGCCACTGGTTCCAGCGGTAGTAGTCGGGCAGACACGTCGCCAGCTCGCGCTCCCACGCGTAGCTGATGCCGAGCCGCTGGAGCTGGCCCTTCATGTGGGCGATGTTCTCGAGCGTCCACTTCTCGGGGTGGACGTTGTTCTTGATCGCGGCGTTCTCGGCGGGCAGCCCGAACGCGTCCCACCCGAACGGGTGGAGCACGTTGTAGCCGCGCATCCGCATCGTGCGCGCCATGATGTCGCCGATCATGTAGTTGCGGACGTGACCGACATGCGCGTGCCCCGACGGGTACGCAAACATCTCGAGACAGTAGAACTTCGGCTTGGACCGATCTTCGGTCACTTCGAACGCGCGGGACTCCGCCCACCGCGCTTGCCACTTCTTCTCGATTTCCTGGGGACGATACTCGGACATGATGGAAACGGGCCTGTTTCCACAGGTTGGGGACAGCCCGAATCTGTGGAAAACAGACCCGTCCTTCTAATCTAGCACGCCGATCGCGGCATCGAGGCACTCGCGGAGCGCAGCCAGGTCATAGCCGCCCTCGGTGACGAGCGCCAGCCGGCCACCGGCATGCCGGCCGGCGGCAGCCCTGATGAGGCCGATCACCGTCGCGTACCCCGAGGCGGTCATCCGCATGCCGGCCAGCGGATCGCGCTGATGCGCGTCGAACCCGGCGGAGACCAGGAGGATTTGGGGCCGGAAGCGATCGAGCGCCGGGACGACGAGCGATTCGTAGGCGGCCCGGTAATCGGCGTCGGTGGCCCCCGCAGACAGCGGAACGTTGACCGTGAAGCCCCGGCCGGGGCCCTCTCCCGTTTCATCCGCGGCACCGCTGCCGGGGTAATACGGGAACTGATGGCTCGAGATGAACAGCACCGCCGGGTCGTCGTAGAACGCGACCTGCGTCCCGTTGCCGTGGTGCACGTCGATATCGACGATCGCGACACGCTCGACGCCATCCGCGCGCAGTGCCGCCGCGGCGATCGCGATGTTGTTGAACAGACAGAACCCCATGACGCGATCGGGCTCGGCATGATGTCCCGGCGGGCGCACCAGCGCGAGCGCCGGCTCGCCGGTGCGCCACGCATGCCGAGCCGCGTCGATCGCCGCGCCGGCCGCCAGGCGCGCGATCTCGTAGGACGCCGGACTCGTGAACGTATCAGGATCGAGCATCGCCGCGCGCCCCGCGGTGCCCGCGATCTGATCGATGTGCGCGGCGCGATGGATGCGCGCCAGATCGGCGACCGCCGCGGGTGCCGGCTCGACGACCGTGCCGCCGGCGGCGCGGAACTCGTCGGCCACGCGCGCGAAGACCCCCGCGCGTTCGGGCCGCTCGGGATGACCCGGCGGCGGCGTGTGCTCGGCGAAGCGCGGGGAGAAAATCAGCAGCATCTCGACACTCTATGGTGTTTTCCAGAAGCGTGTAGGACGCTGCACGCTTCTGGAAAACGCGCTAGCCGTGACGCGCACGTCCTGGCGCAGACGAGGCGCGCGGCAGCAATTCACCGGCTCGTGCTTCGAGTCCGACGAGCGCCTGCTCGAGCCGGTCACGCCAGACCTCGATCGCGTCTTCGCCGGCGAGCGGCGGGACGTCGATCGGCTCGCCGATCGCGACGGCCACGTCGCTGCCGGGTTTCGGGACCTGATGGCGATCCCAGCTCTTGACGGTCCAGAAGCGCGAGGCCTCGATGTGGAACGGCACGATCGGATTGCCGGTCGCGCTGGCAAGCCAGACGGCGCCGGGCTGTACGCGGCGGGCTGGTCCGCGCGGGCCGTCCACGGTAAAGGCCGCCGGCGCGCCGGCCACCATCTCGCGGCGCAACTGCACGAGCGCGCGCGCGCCGCCGCGCGACGTGGACCCGCGCGCCGCGCGATAGCCGAAGCGCCGCATGAGCCGCGCGACCCACTCGCCGTCGAAGTTCTCGCTCGTCATGGCGACGATGCCGCGGTCGCGAAAGTAGAGCGTCGCCGCCAGAATGCGCCCGTGCCACAGCGCCAGGATCGGCGCGCGGCCGTCGGCGAGGACCGCCTGGTAATGCCGGGCGCCGGACTCGTGCCACCGGTACGTCGCCCCGAGCGCCTCGACGAGCGGCATCCCGATGGCCGCGATGGCAGCGGCTTGAAAATGCTGGCGGCGCGTGAGGCTCACATGCCTTCGTACTGGGGGCCTTCGCCGCCTTCCGGCGGCACCCAGTCGATGATCTGGTACGGATCCATGATGTCGCACGTCTTGCAGTGCACGCAGTTCGAGGCGTTGATGTGCAGCTTCTTCCCGCCCGCCCCGTCGTCCACCATCTCGTAGACGGCGGCCGGGCAGAACCGCGTGCAGGGATTCGCGTACTCGACACGGCATCGGGTCCGGCAGATGTCGGTGTCGTGGACAATGAGATGAGACGGCTGATCCTCGGTGTGTCGCGTGCCGGAATAGTGCACGTTCGTCAACCGATCGAACGTCAGCTTGCGATCCACTTTCACAGCGGCCGCCGCCTCGTCGCCGGGCGGACGTCCGCGGTAGTACTCTTCGACCTGCTCAATCCGCTCGTGCCCGGCGTGAGACGACATGGGATCCGTGATCCACCAGCCACGCGTCACCAGGGCCAGACCCGAATACAGCACACCGGCGGCGAGCCCGTGTGAGAACGCCTGGTGCACGTTACGCACCGGATAGAGCTCCGCGCGCACCGGGCTCTTCTCGAGGAGCTCCTGATAGCGCGACAGCGTTTGCTCCGTCACTGATCCCTCGCGCACGGCGGCGAACGCCGTCTCGGCCGCCAGCATGCCGCTCCTAATCGCCAGGTGAATGCCCTTCAGCCGCATCGAGTTGACGAACCCGCCGGCGTCGCCCGCAATGAGCGCGCCCGCCATGTGGACGCGAGGCACCGTGTGCCAGCCGCCCTCCGGGAGCGCCTTCGCGCCGTATCGGACGAGCTTGCCATCCTGCAGCAGGCCGGCGACGAACGGGTGCAGCTTGAACTTCTGGAACGTGCGATGCGGATCGAACAGCGGATCCTTGTAGTCGAGCCCCATCACGAACCCCAGTGACACGAGACCGTCGGGCATCGCGTAGATGAACGCGCCGCCGAATTCCTCGTTGCGCAGCGGGTAGCCCATCGTGTGCATCGTCGTGCCCGGGGCGAGGCGGTCCTTTGGAATCTCCCAGAGCTCCTTGATGCCGAGCGCGTAGGTCTGAGGCAGGCGGCCCTCGTCGAGCTTCAGCTTCGACACGACCTGTTTCGTGAGGTTGCCGCGGACGCCGTCGCACAGGATCGTGACCTTCGCGCGAACGTCTACGCCGGGCTCGAACGTCGGCTTGCGGCGGCCGTGCTTGTCGATGCCGCGATCGCCCGTGCGCACGCCGACGACCGTCGCCCCGTCGAACAGCACCTCGGAACCGGAGAAGCCGCTGAAGATGTCCACGCCCGCCGCTTCCACCTGCTGGGCCAGCCACTGCACGAAGCGGTTGATGGAGATGATGTAGTTGCCGTGATTGTTGAGCGGCGGCGGCGTGATCGGAAACCGCAGCTTGCCGCGCTCGGTCAGGAAGTACACGGCGTCCTTGTGCACCGGCGAGGCCAGCGGCGCGCCCTTCGCTTCGAAATCTGGAATCAACTCGCGCAGGCTCGACGGATCGAGCACGGCGCCGGAGAGCTCGTGGGCACCGGGCTCGCGCGCCTTCTCGAGCACGGCGACGGTCAGCGGCTCGCCGCCCTGCGCCTGCTGCAACTGGGATAACCGAAGGGCGGCCGACAGACCCGCAGGTCCGCCGCCGACGATGAGGACGTCCAGATCGAGCGTCTCGCGCTCAGCCACGCCCGATCATCATATCTCTGTGGTGATCAACTGCCGTAGTAGCCGCGGCGGGCGCGCACGGTGTAGCGCTGCGAGTTTTTCGACACGACGCGCACCGTGATGTCGTGCCAGCCTGGCGACGGCACGCCCGCCAGCGTGTATCGCAACACGTAACTCTGACGGAAATCCTCGAACAGCCGACGAAACGCGCCGACCGCATCGCCGACGCCCCCGGGACTGTCGTGGAGCACGCCGCCGGTCGCTTCGGCCGCCGCGCGCAGCGACCGCTCCGTCGGCGGCGGCGCGCCGAACGATCCCGACAACACGAAATGCAGCACGCAGTCGGACCGGCTCGCCACGTCGGCGAGCGTGGCCGCCGACACGACGCTCGTCGTGTCGTGGCCATCGGAGAAGACGACGACGAGCTGGCGGTGGCCTTCACCGGGAGTGCGCACCAGCGAGAGCAGCAGCGCATCGTGGAGCGAGGTCCCGCCGCGCGCGGAGAGCCGTTGCATCGGCAGCCGCTCCCCCGCTCCGATGAGCGGGAACACCTCGGTCACACCCGTGGAAAACGCGATGAGCCGGACCCGATCGCGCGCCCGGAGCATCGCTGCGATCTGCTCGGCGTTCGCCCGGAAGCGCTCGATCACGGGCGCGGTACTCGAGCTCGCGTCCAGGAGGAGCGTGAGATCGACGGGCACTTCCTCGATGGACACCGCCTCGACCGCCTGGCGCACGCCGTTGTCGAGCAGTTCGAAGTCCTCCGACTTGAGCCCTTTGATCGGATTGCTGCCCTGCCGGACCGCGACGTCCACGGCGACCAGATCGGTCGACAGCCGGAACACCTGTTGCGGCGCCGTGGACGGCTGCGCCAGCACGGCCACGCCTGCAGCCGCCAGCAGCAGGCTGAGCGCGCCGACTGCGCTGACGCGGCGGCTCAGTTGATGGCCGCGCGAAGCTGCGCCAGATACGTCGGCAAAAGACGATAGTCGCCGAGCCGGTAGGTGCACCATGGGTCCCCCGCGAGATCGCCGGGATAGAACTGGAAGAAGTCGTCAGCCATTGCCGCGGCTTCCGATTGGCGGCCGAGACTGAACAGCCTGGTGGCGAGCAGCGACGTCGCCGACTGCGCGCGCGGAAACACGTTGAGCGCCGACCGGTAGGCGCCTATCGCCTCATCGTCCTGCCCCTGCCGTTCGCGAACGGCGCCGGTGAACAGGTACGAGAGGAACACGAGGTACGGCTCGCGGCCGAGCGCCTGCGCCTGGCCGATGTGACGAAGCGCGGTGTCGGGCTCCGCGAACCGGATGGCCAGGAGCGCGAGCCGGACGTGCGCTTCAGCGGCGACCGACGGCTGGCGCGTGAGCGCCTGATACTGGTCGCGCAGACGGCGGACTTCGTCGATGCGCGTGAGATGCGCGCGCGCGAGGAACTTCACGCCGGGAATCGGCTTGTTCGATCCGTCGTCGGCAACCAGTGCGCCCTCACGCAAGCGGGTCTGATAGGCCGGATCGATTTCGCCGGCGAGCAGGCCGTTGCGCAGATTGCTGTCGCGCCCGAATCCGCCGATGCTCCACGTCAGGTTCTCCACGGCGACGGCCGACGCCAGCGAGAAGCGGGGTTCGTTTGGAAAGCGGGCGACGGCATGCGCGAGGTGGCCCTGCCGGAGATCGTTCAGCAACGGATCCTTCACCGTCTTGAAGGGGCGGCCGTCCTTGATGACCTGGCCGAGGAGGAACGGCCAGTCGTCGGCGCTCTCGAGGACCGCGACAGCCGCGAGGTGCCAGATGCGCTCGGCGGGCGTGGGTGGACCCGCCGAGCCGAGCTCCGCGCAACCCCACGCGATCAGCGGCCGGGCATACTGCCAGTCCTCGGAGCCCGCCCAGTGACGGACGGCGTCAATCACGAACGTCGCGGCCGTGAGGCGGCGGTTGACCAGCTCTCGCGGGTCGCTCTCGATCCACTTGCGCGCCTGGTCGGGAAACGCACGAACGGCCTGCAGGCGCTCGCGCTGCATCGCGAACGCCCGCGCCGCGTCCACATCGCCTTCGGCATACCGGTTCAGCCAGCCGGCGACAAGTGCCTGCCGCTGGCTGGCGGCCGGCGGTTCGGCGGCCTTACCGGCCATGCCGGCAAGGATCACCACCATCATGCAACTGACCTGCGCGCGACGAGCGGGCATGTCCATCTGAGGAATCCTGGGAGGCTGCGATTATGCCACCCTGTCTTCTTCCTGAGACGAAAAATTGACGTAACCGACGATGGGGTTTCTATTGCTTTTCGGCGGAATAGCCTTGCCTCGACTGGATCTCGTAGAGCCCTGAGCGCGGAATCTTGACCACAATCTCGTGCCAGCCGCCCCGGTCGACGTTCGTAGGGGTGTAGTAGAGGGTGTAGCTGTGCCGGTGGGCCTCGAGGGCGGTCTTGAAGGCCGGCACGACCCCCCGGGTCGAGTCGGCGGGGGGTGAGAGCGTGCCGCCCGTGCGGGCGGCGGCCCTGGCCAGCGCGTCGAACGCCGGATTGGGCCACTCGTCCGGCGCGCCAGAGACGCGCACGAGCGCGATGTACAGCACCGCGTCAGTGCGCGCGGCGAGCTCGGGAATCGCGCCGTACCCCATCACGCTCGCGTTGTCGTAGCCGTCGGAAAAGACGAACACCAGATGACGCCGGTCCGGCCGGCTGGTTCGCGCCAGCGCGAACGTCAGCGCATCGACGAGCGAGGTCATGTCGCCGCTCGTAATGCGGTCCACGGCCAATCGATGCGCCGCCGGCTGCATCGGCACGGCGGCGCGGATGTTCGTATCGAACGTCACGAGCCGCACCTGGTCGTCCGGACGCAGCATGCCCGCAATCTCCTTCACGTCCGACCGGAACCGATCGAGACTGCCGACAACACTGCCGCTCGTGTCGACGACCAGTGTGACATCCAGGCCCAGTGTGGTCGTGGAGACGGCGCCGATCGATTGCCGCACGCCGTTGTCGTAGAGCTCGAAATCGGCTGCTGTGAGGCCGGACACGAACTCCTTGCCGCGGCGTACCGCGACCGGCACGGGGACGAGCTCACTGACAGTCCGGAACGTCGGCCGCTGCTCGCCCTGGGCGCCCTGCAAGGCCGCCACGGCCAGCATCACGATACCCACGCCCCGGCCGATCACTTCGCCGCCTCCCGGAGCCGGATGACGAGGTCGGAGTAAGAGCGGTAGTCGCCCAGCAGATAGGTCTGCCACGGGTCCCGATCCGCTTGCGAATTGGACAGGAAATCGCCCGCGACGGCCTCGGCTTCCTCGAGCCGGTGGTGCATGAACAGCAGCGACGTCAGGAGCGCCGACGCCGATCGTGTGTGCGGCAGGATCTCGAGGGCCGCGCGGTACGCGGCCACCGCCTCGTCCACCCGGCCCGAGCGCGCGTGCGCGACGCCGGCGAAGAGCCGGGCGAGGTAGCCGACAGCCGGCTCGGACGCGGTACGGCTGGCGTCAGTGAAATGCTGGACGGCGCGATCGCGCTGTCCGAGACGCAGCCGGCAGAACCCGAGCCTGACCAGGGCCTCCGCGCCCACCACTGGATCGGCAGCCAGCGCCTCGAACGCCGTGGCGGCCCGTTCGACGAGCGCCGCCTGCGCCGGTGGCGGCGCGTGCCCTTCGTCGAGCATCTCGCCCGCGATGCGATCGAATGCGACTGGACCGGGCGATCGGCGCGACAGCGGCGTTGCCGGTGCGGGTGACGCCGCAACTTCGAGGCCGACAGCCTCAGCCAGCTTGAAGTGTGGGTCGTCCGGGTACCGCCTCCGCGCTTCGGCGAGATAGCCGAGCGGCGGCGGCACGGCGGGTGCCGCGCCCCTGGAGCTCGCCCCCACGCTTGCGGCGGCGGGCGGCGGCGTGAGGAAGTTCCAGGCTTCCGCGCCCTCCGCCAGCGCGATGGCGGCGCGCAGCCACAGCCGTTCCCACTCGGCCGACCCGGTCGCCTGCACCGCGTCGCGCGCCCATTCGAGGAGCGACGGCGACAAGCCCGGACGCGACGCCGTGTACTCGAGCGCGAGCGTCGCCGCGAGCAGCCGCCGCCGCGCGAGCTCGGCCGGACCCAGCGCGCGCGCCCACGTCTCGGCCTGCGGCGCGTTGAAGCCGCCGAGCACGCTGAGCTTCGCGATCGCCTCGGCGAACTGACCGTCGGCGTAGCGATCGAGCGCGTCGCCGGTGGCGGAACGGACGCGCGATGGCTGGGACTTCGTGGCCGGCTTGGAGGGCTGGCCCGGCGGCGACGCGGGCGGGCGCACCGGCGAGGCCGGCGGCCACTGCGGCGACACGAGCGTGAGCGAAACGAAAACGGCCGGCAGAACGCGCATCTGGTGGAGCGGTTCGGCAGGAACCTGGCGGCACGATCATGGCACGCGGCCCCGCGCCGCGCAACCGCGGTTGGGCGTCAGCCCCTACATTACGCGCGGCGGCCCGTCGGCCACGGGGCGCGTGGACACCAGTAGCGGCTGCTCACGCAGTTCGCGCGCGAGCCGCGCCTGCTGGCGGCGCCAGAACTCGAACCGCGCCGCCATCGCGGACATCATCCGCGCACGATCGCGATCGCGGCCCAGGTGCGCGGCTTGATCGTAGAAGGAGGCCCCGAGCGACGCATACCACTCCACGTTGTGCCGGCGCCTCAACTGACCGCCGAAGAACCCGGTCAGAATCAGGCACTGTGACGCCGCCGCTTCCATCAGCTCGGGATCGTTGTGCTGGCTTCGATCGAGGACGAACACGTCGAAGACCGTGTCGAGGGCAGCCGGACAGCTCGGGAACGACGCCGTCGACGCGGTGGACGTCGTGGCAAAGTGCGCGAGGACGCTCGCGTTGTAGAGCAGCTCGCCGCTCGGCGCGCCGGAGTCCTCGCTCACGTCCTTGAGCCGCTCGAAAAAGAATCGCAGCGCCTGGCCGTTCGTGACGGCCAACCATTGACGAGGAAACATGAGGCCCCGTCCTTCTTAATCGGCGCTGGCGACGCCATCTGTAGACATAGACGTCGCCTGTGGACCGAATAGTTTCGATCCAGAAAGCCGAACGGCCTGGTACGAGACTTGTAATCGAGAACAGGTGGGGCCGAGGGCGTCCGAAGGCCCGTCCTACGACGCCTTGAGCGCCGCAATCATCGCCGGCACGATTTCAAACAGATCGCCGGCAATTCCGTAGTCCGCGATTTCGAAAATCGGCGCCTCGGCGTCCTTGTTGATGGCGACGATCGTCCTCGCGCCTTTCATCCCGACGACGTGCTGAATCGCGCCGGAGATGCCGAGCGCGAGGTACAGCTTCGGCGCGACCGTCTGCCCGGAACTGCCGACCTGGCGCTCCATCGGCAGCCAGCCGGCGTCGCAGATCGGCCGTGACGCGGCCAGCTCGGCACCCAGCGCGTCGGCGAGCTGCTGCGCGAGCGCGATGTGCTCCTGGCCCTTGATGCCGCGGCCGATGGCCACGATCCGATCGGCCTGTGAGAGATCGACGGCCTGCTTGGCTTCGCGAAACGGCGCTTCAGGCCGCTGCCGGATCGTCGCGGGATCGATGGCCGCTTCCACGGTCCGGACCGGCGCCGGCGCGGCGCCCTGCTTCACGGCATCGGCGCGAAACGCACCAATCTGGAACGTCGCCAGATGCGGAGCGGGGCCCTCCAGCACGACGTCCGCGCTGATTTTGCCCTGGAACATCTGGCGTACGAACACCGGCTCCGCGTCGCCGCGTTTGATTCCGGTCGCATCCGTGGCGATGGCGCGATCGAGACGCGCCGCGAGTCTCGGGGCGAAGTCGCGCGTCTGGTACGTGTGGGCGAACACGACGAGCGACGGCGCTTCGGCCGCAACGAGCGCCGCGATCGCCTCCACGAAACCGTCCGGCGTATAGGCGCCAAGCGCGGCGTGCTCGAGGGCGATGACTTCGACCGCGTCGGCCCGGGCCAGCTCGGCCGCGACGCCGGCAATCCCGGCGCCCGGCAGCACGATCTTGATCGGCCCGCCGATTTGCTGCGCGGCGGCGATCGCCTCCCAGGACGCGCGGTTGAGGACGCCGTCTCGCTGTTCAGCTATGACTAAAATCACTCGTCACCCATTTGTCTTATGACACGAAGCGCATGAAGCAAGTGAAGTCACTTGCTTCATGTCCCTAGATCGCCCGGACGTCGTCGCGCAGGATCTTGACCAGCTCCTTCGCCGCGTCGGCCGCAGCGCCGCCGATCATCTTCGTCTGTTTCGATTTTTCCGGGAGGTAGACCGCGACGATGCGCTGCCGTGGCGCGGCCACTGCCGGCGCGGGCACGACCCGGATTTCCTTCTTCTTCGCGGCCATGATGCCCTTGAGCGTGGCGTAGCGAAGCTGGTTGATGCCGCTCTGAATCGTCAGCACGGCGGGCAGTGGCATCGCAATCCACTGGAACCAGCCGCCTTCGAGCTCGCGCTTCACGCGCAGCTGGGCCGGCCCTGAGCCGGTCGACGGGCCCGCGACCTGCACTTCCATGATGATCGTGGAGTGCGTCATGCCGAGCCGCTCGGCGAGCACGACGCCCACCTGCGCGAACCCCTGGTCGTCGGACTGCAGACCGGTCAGCACCAGATCGACCTGTTCGTCCTTGAGCGCGGCGGCCAGCGCGTCGGCGGTGGCGAAGGCGTCGGCCATCGCGAGCCCATCGCTCTGGACGTGCGCGGCGCGGTCGGCGCCGCGGGCCAGCGCCTCGCGCAGCACCTGGGACACGCGCGCCGGTCCGGCGCTGACGACGAGCACCTCCCCGCCGTGCTGCTCGCGCAGGCGCAGCGCCTCCTCGAGCGCGTAGGCGTCCGGCTCGTTGAGCTCCCAGCTGGCGTCGTGATCGCGCACCCAGGTCTTCGCGTCGTTGACGCGCACCTGCCACTCGCGGGTCACGACTTGCTTGATGCAGACGGCGATTTTCATGGGGATGCTTGTCTAACTTCGAACGTCGAAGTTATTCATAGCGCTTCAGCAGTAATGTCCCGTTGGTGCCGCCGAACCCGAACGAGTTCGAGAGCGCATGGCGGATGCGCATCGGCCGCGCCGCGTTCGCCGCGTAGTCGAGATCGCAGGCCGGATCCGGCGCCTCGAGATTGATCGTGGGCGGCGCGAGCTGGTGGTACACGGCGAGCGCCGTGATGCCGGCTTCGAGGCCGCCCGCCGCGCCGAGGAGGTGACCGGTCATCGACTTGGTGGAGGACATCACGAGCGTCCGCGCGTGGTCGCCGAACGTCTGCTTCACCGCCAGTGTTTCGGTCGGATCGTTGATCGGCGTTGAGGTGCCGTGCGCGTTGATGTAGTCGATCTCCTCGGGCCGCACGTTCGCCTTGCGCAGCGCCATCCGCATCGATCGGATCGCGCCGTTCCCGTCGGGCGGCTGGCCGGTCAGGTGAAACGCATCGCCGGAGAGGCCGTACCCGACCAGTTCGGCGTAAATCCGCGCGCCGCGTCGAAGGGCGGTCTCGAGCTCTTCGAGAATGACGATGCCCGCGCCTTCGCCGATCACGAAGCCGTCGCGGTCCTTGTCGAACGGCCGGCTCGCGTGCGCCGGGTCGTCGTTCCGGGTGGACAGCGCGCGCATGGCCGCAAACCCGCCGACGCCCATCGGCGTGATCGAGGCCTCCGACCCGCCGGCAATCATCACGTCCGCGTCGCCGCGCCGGATGATCTCGAACGACTCGCCGATCGAGTGCGCCGACGCGGTGCACGCGGTGCAGGTCGCGAGGTTCGGGCCGCGGGCGCCGAACCGGATCGACACCTGGCCCGCCGCGAGGTTGATGATGGACGCGGGAATGAAAAACGGCGAGATGCGGCGCGGCCCGCCGTTGAGGAGCTCGATGTGCTCCCGCTCGATCGTGGAGAACCCGCCGATCCCCGACGCGATGAAGACGCCGACCTGGTCGGCGTTCTCCGGCGTGACCGCCAGCTTCGCGTCCTCGACGGCAAACTGCGCCGCGGCCACCGCGTACTGGATGAAGACGTCGACTTTCTTGACGTCCTTCTTCTCGAAGTAGTTCAGGGGATCGAACCCCTTGACCTCGCCGGCGATCCGGGCCGCAAAGAGCGTCGCGTCGAAGTGCGTGATCGGGGCGATGCCGTTTCGGCCGGCACACAGCGCCGTCCAGTTCGCGTCGGTCCCGATACCGACCGACGAGAGGAGGCCGACGCCGGTGACGACCACTCGTCTGTTCACCGGGCCTCCGCTACTTCTTCTTGGCGTGCGCCTCGATGTACTCGATGGCTTCCTTCACGCGGGTGATCTTCTCGGCGTCCTCGTCGGGAATCTCGATGCCGAATTCCTCTTCAAAGGCCATCACGAGCTCGACCGTGTCGAGCGAGTCCGCCCCGAGGTCGTCGACAAATGACGCGTCCGGCGTCACCTCGTCCTCATCGACACCCAACTGCTCGACAATGATCTTCTTGACCTGGTCCGCAACCGCCATTCAGTCCTCCTGCGTGAGTCCCGCCCTGATGCTGCCCGCGAGTCCCGCTGCCTACCGTTGGCGGGTCTCAACCCGACCCGCCCTACATGTACATCCCGCCGTTCACGGCGAGGATGTGCCCCGTAATATACGACGCCTCGTCCGAGGCCAAAAATCGTACTGCCGCCGCGACGTCTTCCGGTGCGCCCAGCCGCTGCAGCGGAATCCGGCTGGTCCAGTCGGCCTGCGACGCGCCCGAGATCGCCCGGGTCATGTCGGTGTCGATCAACCCCGGCGCGACGGCGTTGACCGTGATGTTTCGCGACGCGACCTCGAGCGCCAGCGCTTTCGTGAAGCCGATCAGCCCCGCCTTCGACGCCGCGTAATTCACCTGCCCGGCGTTGCCCGCCTGCCCCACGACCGACGTGATGTTGATGATCCGCCCGGCGCGCTGCTTGATCATGGGCTTGAGCACCGCGTGGGCGCAGTTGAAGGCCCCGGTCAGATTCGTCTGAAGCACCGCGTCCCAGTCCTCATGCTTCATGCGCAGCATCAACTGATCGCGGGTCATGCCGGCGTTGTTGACGAGAATATCGAGCCGCCCGTGCGCGGCGAGACTCTCGGCGACCACCCGCTGCGCGGCGTCCGGCGCCGTCACGTCCAGCGTCGCCGCTGTCGCCCTGCCCCCCCGCGCAGTGATGGCTTCAACCGTCTCGGCCGCGTGGTCCCCGCGTGCGGCCGCCACGACCGTGGCCCCGGCCGCCGCCAGCGCCAGCGCCGTCGCCCGCCCGATGCCGCGCGAGGCCCCGGTGACGAGGGCCACTCGTCCCTCCAGGCCGCTCATAGCCGTCCGCCTACTTCAGCACACGCGCTCAGGCACGCGCAACCTGCGATCACGTGCGCAAGGCCTCGGCCAGCTGATCCACGACGTGCTGCTCGGAGAGCCGTGCCGCCAGCGCAATGCCGTTCTCGACGGCGTGGGCCGACGAGCGCCCGTGCCCGACGAGCGCCACGCCTTTCAGGCCGAGCAGCGGCGCGCCGCCCGACTCCGCGTAATCGACGCGCTGTTTGAACCGCGTGAACGCGCGTCGCGTGAGCAGCGCGCCAATCTGCGACACGAGCTCCGCGCCGAGCTCCTCCCGCAGCATGTCCTCGCCGGCCTCCACCAGACCTTCCCCGATCTTCAGGGCGATGTTGCCGGTGAACCCGTCGCACACGATCACGTCGGCCCGCCCGGTGAAGAGCTCGCGCGCCTCGAGGTTGCCAATGAACGCGATCGGCGCGGCCGCAAGCAGCGCATGCGCCTCGCGGATCAGATCGTTGCCCTTGCCCGGCTCCTCGCCCACCGACAGCAACCCGACAGTCGGCCGCGCGATGCCCAGCGTGACGCGCGCGTACGCCGCCCCGAGCACGCCGAACTGCGCCAGATGCTCCGGCCGGCAATCGAGATTCGCGCCGGCGTCGAGCAGGATCGCGGCACCCGTCCGCGTGGGCACCGTGACCGCCAGCGCCGGACGATCGACCCCGTCCAGCATGCCGAATGCCGATCGGGCCGAGAGAAAGGTCGCGCCGGTGTGCCCGGCGCTGAACAGCGCCGCCGCCGACCCGTCGGCGACGAGCGCCGCGGCGACGCGCACCGAGGCCCGCGGTTTGCGCCGCAGCGCCGCGAGCGGCGCTTCGTCCATTGCGACGGCCTCGGGCGCATCGACGACGGTAATGCCGAGGTCGGCGGCGCCGGCCTGGGCGATCTCGTCACGAATGCGATCGAGCGGACCCGTGAGGGTGATCTGCACGCCGTGCCGCCGCGCAGCCTGGATCGCCCCGGCGACAACCGCCCCGGGCGCCAGATCGCCGCCCATGGCGTCAACGGCGACTACGGTTTTAGACACTGGTTAATGAGGCAATGGGGCAATGGGGCAATGGGGCAATACAAGCGCTTGTCTTTGGATGGCTCCGTCACTGACTCGGCCTCGCGGACAAGCGCTTTTGAGACAAGAGCTCGTATTGCCCCATTGCCTCATTGCCTCATTGCCCCATTAACGAATTTCACTCTTCCTCGACCGCCCTCACCTGGCGGCCGCGGTAGTAGCCGCAATTGGGGCAGACCCGATGCGGCAGCTTCAGCTCGTGGCACTGCGGGCACTCGCTCACTCCCACCGGCTTGAGCGCGTCGTGTGTGCGGCGCTTGGCCGTACGGGTCTTCGAATGACGTCGTTTTGGATTAGGCATAGTCCTTCAGCTTCCTCAGCGGTTCCATCCGCGGGTCCACCCAGTCGGTCTTGCAGTCACAGGTCTCCCGGTTGCGATTGATGCCGCACACCGGACACAGCCCGCGGCAGTCCTGGCCGCACAGTGGCTTCATCGGCTGGGCGAGATAGAACTGCTCGCGCATTACCTCGCCGAGATCGATCTGGTCGTCCTGGTAGTACGCGACGCCGACGTCGTCCTCGCGCAGTTCCTGCTCCTCGCCGTCGGCGGCCGTCACCCGGTCGCCGTTCGGCAGGAACAGCAGATCGAACGTCGAGTCGACCGGCACCGCGAACGGATCGAGGCAGCGACTGCAGTCGCACTCGAGGGTCGTCCGCACCTGACCGACCAGCCGGACCTTCTTGGCGTCCTTGCGGACCTCGACGTGGAGATCCACGGGCGCCACCAGGCGGAATTCCTCGTCCTTGAGGGAGAACGCGCCCGGTTCAAACCGGCGGTCGATCCGGTCAACGTCGCCGCGAAACCGGCTGAGATCGAGCAACATAGCGTCTGGTCGGTCCATTCGACCCAACCCAAAACAGTGATCTTAGCAGGCCCAGGGCCCAGGACCAAAGGCCAAGAGCCAGACCCCAGGGCCCATGGCCACAGGCCCAAGTAACGGCTCTGTATGCGCTCTGACCTCCGCTGTGCGCTGTGTCCTGTGCCTGGGGCCCTCCCCCCTGTGCCTGGGCCCTCCCTGTTGCCCTGCCTGGGCCCTCCCCTGTGCCCTGTGAGCCCTCCCCTGGGCCCTGTGCCCTGTGCCCTCTGCCCTGCTTGCTAGACGCTCCACGATCGCGGCACGAACAGTTCCTCGAACAGAGAGACCGCGTAGCGGTCGGTCATGCCCGCCAGAAAGTCGCGCGCGGCGGCATCCAGCCCCTCCGCCTCGATGGTCGCCGGGTCGAGGAACTGGTCCGCGCGCTCGCGGACCTTCTGCCAGAGACCGCCGAGGATGCCGGAGGCCTTCTCGAACTCCGCGGTCGCGCGGGGGTTCTCGTACACGGCGTCGAACAGAAACGTGCGCAGCGCGAGCGTCGCCGCCAGAATCGGCTCGCTCATGCGGATCTCCGTCAGACCGCCTTCCAGCGTGCGCAGGACGACATCGGTCACCATCGTGTTGATCCGCTGTGACGAGGTCGTGCCGAGCACGTCCGTCGCCTCGGCCGGCAGCGCCCGTTCGTCCAGGATACCCGCCCTCACGGCATCGTCGATGTCGTGATTGACGTAGGCAACGATGTCGGCGACGCGCGCGATCTGTCCCTCGATCGTGCTCGCCCGGTGCTCGGGTGGCGCGCCGACGGGCAGCCCGTGCTTGCCCTTGGAGTGCCGGGCGATGCCGTCGCGAACTTCGTAGGTCAGGTTGAGTCCCTGGCGCCCGTTCTCGAGGACCTCGACAATCCGCAAGCTCTGCTCGTGGTGGCTGAACCCGCCGGGCACGAGCCGATCGATCACGCGCTCGCCGGCGTGCCCGAACGGCGGGTGGCCGAGATCGTGACCGAGCGCGATCGCCTCGGTCAGCTCCTCGTGGAGGCGGAGGACCTTCGCGATGCTGCGCGCGATCTGGGAGACCTCGAGCGTGTGCGTCAGCCGCGTGCGGTAGTGATCGCCGGTCGGCGCAAAGAACACCTGCGTCTTGTGCTTCAGCCGGCGGAAGGCTTTCGAGTGAATGACGCGATCGCGATCGCGCTGAAAGACGGGCCGGATCGGATCGAGCGGCTCGGGGCGGACGCGGCCCCGGCTGGCTGCGCTCTTCGCAGCCTCGGGGGCGAGAAACTCGAACTCTCGGACTTCCAGTTGCTCACGAATCGATGGCATGAACGGCCGGCGGGCTCGGCTGCCCAGTCTATCGCAGGATCTCGCTGAGAAAGCTCGTGCCGTGGGCCAGTGGCGTGACGCCGAAGAGCTGGGCGATGGTCTGGCCCAGATCGGCGAACGTCGGACGCGTGCCGAGATCGACGCCCGGACGGACGGCCGCGCCCGCGAGCAGCACCGGCACATGCTCCCGCGAGTGATCGGTGGACGGGGTGGACGGATCGTTCCCGTGATCGCCCGTCACCACCAGCAGGTCCCCTGCCTCGAGTCGCGGAAGCAGCGACGCAAGCCGGCGATCGATCCGCTCCAGGTTCGCCGCGTATCCAGCGACGTCGTTGCGGTGGCCGTAGATCGTGTCGCTGTCAACCAGGTTGATGAAAATGAGCCCGCGCGGGGTCCGCGCGAGTTCCTCGTCGAGGAGCGACATGCCGTGCTCGTCGCTGGTCGTGTGCGCCGCCCGCGTGAGCCCCCGTCCCGCGAACAGGTCTTCGATCTTGCCCAGGCCGACGACCTCGTGCCCGGCCTCCGAGAGTCGATCGAGCAGCGTCGGCTCCGCCGGCGGCAACGCGAAGTCGCGGCGGTTGGCGGTGCGCTGGAATCGGCCCGGTTCGCCGACGAAGGGACGCGCAATGACCCGGCCGACGCCGAGGCCGCGCGCCACGAGATCGAAGGCCACGCCGCAAATCTCGTAGAGCTCGTCCACCGGCACGATGCCCTCATGCGCGGCAATCTGGAACACGCTGTCGGCCGAGGTATAGACAATCGGCGCGCCGGTCTGCATGTGCTCGGGACCGTAGTCGTCGATGATGGCGGTGCCGGAGGCGGCGATGTTGCCGACGGTCGGCCGTCCGATCCGGCGCTCGAAGTCGCGAATCACATCACGCGGAAACCCGCGCGGAAAGACCGGGAACGGCCGATCGAGGACCAGCCCGGCGATTTCCCAGTGCCCGGTCACCGAGTCCTTCCCCGGCGAGGCTTCCGCCATCCGGCCAAAGGCGCCGCGCGGGGGCGGCGCGTCGCCGCCGAGATCGACGACGCGCGACAGCCCGAGCGAGCGCAGCACCGGGACCGCGAGCGGGACCTGCTCGGCGATGTGCGCCAGGGTGTTGCTGCCCGCGTCGCCGTAGGCGGCGGCATCCGGCAGTTCGCCGATCCCGGCGGAGTCGATGACGATCAGGAGGACACGAATGGGCTTCATGACCGTGTCTAGTGACGTGTCTCAATACATGAAGCCCATGAAGGCCATGAAGCACATGAAGAAAACCTTGGGCTTTTTTGAAAGACTTTCTGGCCGCGAAAGACCCGTGCTCTTCTTGCGGCACGAAGGGTTAACCAAGCCCTCGCTCTTCTTCATGTGCTTCATGACCTTCATTGGCTTCATGTCGTAAGACAAGAATCAGTGACGAGTGAGGCACTCTCTGACCAGCTCTATGGCCTCGCGCTGGATCTCCACCTGCTCTCCTGCTCCAGAGAGCCAGCGTACGTTAGGCTCTTTCCGGAACCAGATCAACTGACGGCGCGCGTAGCGCATGTTCTCGCGCACGATCAGCTCGCGCGTCCCGGCCTCGTCGCGGACGCGCTGTCGCATCTCCATGATCTGCCGGTAGACCAGGCCGCTGAAGACATGGGCCGACGCCGGGATGCCGGCCTCGAGCAGCCGCTCCACTTCAGCGACCACGCCGCGCGCGAACTGCGCCTCCACCCGTTGCGCGACGCGCTGCCGCAGCTCGGCGCGAGCGAGCGTCAGTCCGACGGGCACGACGTCGTAGCCGGCGATCGGCGACACCGTGCGCGCGAAATGCGCGGTCAGCGGGGTGCGGGTCAGGAGGTAGACCTCGAGCGCGCGCACGAGGCGCTTCTGATCGCGCGGCTGGATCCGGCGCGCCGACTCGGCGTCAACACGCTGCAGCCAGCGGTGCAGCGCCTCGACACCGCGCCGTCCGGCCACGCGATCCAGCCGCGCGCGCAGCGTCGTGTCACGCGCCGGCCCAGGAAACAGGCCGCGCACGAGCGCGCGGTAATAGAACCCGGTGCCGCCCACGAGGATGGGCAGGCGCCCGCGCGCCGTGATCGCCTGAATCGCCGCGGCGGCGTCCGACGCGTAGCGCGCCGCCGTGTAGATCTCCTCCGGCCCGGCGACGTCGATCACATGGTGCGGCACGAGGGCGCGTTCGGCCGGCGACGGCTTGTCCGTGCCGATGTCGATCCCGCGATACACGGCGGTCGAATCGCAGGAGACGATCTCGCCGTCGAATGCCCTGGCCAGGGCGATCCCGAGCGCGCTTTTTCCCACCGCCGTCGGTCCGACGACGGCGACGAGACGCAGGGGCGTCAGCGTTCGTTGCCCTCGTTGTAGTGGAACGTGACGGTGAAGAACACGCGGTCGGTCGGATACTCGGGCGGCAACGCCGGAGCCGGGTTCGTCATCTTCAGCGCGTTGAACGCCGAGACGTTGAAGCCCTCGATGCCCGACGGCTGGACAACCCGGATGTCGAGGATCGTGCCGTCCTTGAGCACGTAGAACTGGATGACGACGCGTCCCTTCAGTGTCCAGGCGGCCTGCGGAATGATCCAGTTGCGCTTGACCTGGGCCACGAACCGGCGGAGCCAGGGGCCGAACTCGACGCCCTTCGAGTCGAACTGGATGTCCGGATCCTGTTCGGTCAGGCCGCCGCGCTGGTTGTTCAGGTTGCTGTCCTGGAGGTATCGCTGGAGGTTGCGCAGCGAACTGCCGAGGTTGCCGCCCGCAGCCGGCGCCGCCTGAATCACAGGCACGTCGGGCGTGACCTTGGTGGCGACGTCGTTCGCTGGTGGCGTCGCGGCCGGCTGCGCGGGCGTACGGGACTCGGGCCCGGCCAGCCGCTCGTCCGGCGTCGAGGCGCCGACCGACTTCTCGGGCGTGTTGCCGCGCGAGAATGGGATCGGGTTGGCCGCGTCCACCGGCCGCTCGCGCGTGGCGCTCCGCCGATCCATGTCCGACATTTCCGGCGTCAGGCGCGGCGTGCGCATCTTGTCCACGCTTGGCGTCATCTGCACGTAGCGCAGGCTCTCGTGAGGCTGGACGAGCGGCTCGACGACCGCCTGGGAACGCTCCGGCAGCAACAGATAGACGATGACCAGGATCAGGTGGGCGATGAACGAGAGCAGCACGCCTTCGCGGCGCGAAATCACCGAGGGAACGCGGGGGGTCTCCGGGTGGGAGTCTTCGAAATCAAGGTACATCAACGCCCCTTGGCAGTATACGACGCCGGGCCGGAGGGCCTGGTCTCCCCGCCCCGTGCCATCAGGACGTCACAATTTGCGCCTTGCGGGCGACGTAGAGGTAGACAATCCCGAGCGTCAGCGACTGGATCTCGACGGCGCCGAATCCCGACTGCCGAAGCACGTCGGCAAACGCGCCGGGGGTCGGAAAGGCCTCGACCGACGCCGGCAGGTACGAATACGCCTCCCCGTGCTTCGACACAAGCCGGCCGACCGCCGGCAGGACGTGCTTGAAATACGCGCGATACGCGGCGCGAATCCCGGGGATCTTCGGGAAGCCGAACTCCAGCACGGCCAGCCGCCCGCCGGGCCTGAGCACGCGGCTGAACTCGCGACAGGCGGCTACCGGATCGACGACATTGCGGATGCCGAACGCGACCATGGCGGCGTCGAAGGCCGCGTCGGGCAGCGGCAGCCGCGTCGCGTCGCCACGGGCGACGTGGACGCGATCCTCGAGCGCGGCGCGGCGGATCTTGTCGCGCGCGAGCCGGACCATCTCGCCGGCGAAATCGACGCCGACGACCTGGGCGGCGCGCCCGGTCTCGCGCGCCACCGCCTCGATCGCCAGGTCGGCGGTGCCCGTGCACACGTCGAGCACGCGTTCGACGCCCGTGAGCGCGAGCGCCGTGACCGCGCGGCGGCGCCACCGGCGGTCGAATCCGGCGCTGAGCAGGTGGTTGAGCGTGTCGTAGCGCCGCGCGATCGCATCGAACATCTCCGCGATGCGCGCGGGCTCCTTCGAGGTGGAGACGGTCACTCGCCTTTCCAGGGGGCGAACAGCTGCTGGTCGAAGCCGAGCGCGTTCAGAATCTTGCCCGCGACGAACGACGCGAGATCGTCAATCGTCTTCGGCTGCTGGTAAAAGGCCGGCATGGCCGGCAGGATCATCGCCCCGGCCTCGGCGCACGCGACCATGTTGCGCAGCTGCGGCAGGCTCATCGGCGTTTCGCGCGGCACGAGCACGAGCCGGCGCTGCTCCTTGAGCATGACGTCGGCGGCGCGCTCGATGAGGCTGCGCGACAGGCCGTTGGCGACGCCGGCGAGCGTCTTCATCGAGCACGGGACGATCACCATCGCGTCGGCGCGATGGCTGCCGCTTGCGAGCGTCGCGCCGAGATCGCGATTGCTGTGCAGCACGAACGACCCGCGGCGGACCGCCTCGCCGTAGCGCTCGACCAGCAGATCGATCAGCCGATCGACCTTCGCCTCCGGCCCGAGCTCGTCCATGAGCAGCCGCCGGCCGTAGTCGCTGAACACCACCTCGAGGCGGCAGCCGAGCTCGAGGAGCGCGGCCATCGTCCGCACGGCGTAGAGCGCGCCGCTGGCGCCGGTCACGCCGACGGCGATCGTACGAGGCGCGCCCGGCCGGTCCTCCGTCACGCGTCAGCTCCAGTAGACGGCGGCCGCCGTCGTGGCCAGATACAGCAGACCGACCCAGCCGTTGATGTCGAACGCGCGCTTCACCTGCGAGAGGTCGTCGGCGCGGACCAGCGACTGCTCCCAGGCGAGCAGCAGGCCGACGAGGGCGACGCCGGCGAGGTAGATCGCGTTGAGGCCGGCGAGCGCGCCGACCGCCGCGAGCGCCGCGACGGTGACCACGTGCAGGACGCGGGAAATGGCGAGCGAGCCGGGCACGCCGAACCGGACGGGAATCGATCGCAACCCTTCACGCCGATCGACGTCGAGGTCCTGACAGGCGTAGAGGATGTCGAAGCCGGCGACCCACGTGCCGATCGCCAGCCCGAGCAGCCACGGCTGCACCGACGCCGGCCCGCCCGCGGCAATCCAGCCGCCGACCGGCGCCACCGCCATCGCGAGGCCGAGAAACGCCTGCGTGTAGGACGTGTAACGCTTGGCCAGCGAATACCAGAACACGATCGCGAGCGCGACGGGCGACAGCGCGAGGCACGTCCAGCCGAGCTGGGCGCTCGACGCGACGAAGGCGGCCGAGGCGACGGCGACGAAGGCGACCGCCTCGGCGCGGCGCATGCGGCCGGCGGGCAGCTCGCGGCCGGCGGTGCGCGGATTGCGCGCGTCGAAGGCCGCATCGGCGAGCCGGTTGAAGCCCATCGCGGCGCTCCGCGCCGTGACCATGCAGATCACAATCCAGAGCAGCCGGCTCCACTCGAAGCGCACCTGGCGCGCGGCGAGCAGCGTGCCCACCAGCGCGAACGGAAGCGCGAAGACGGAGTGGCTGAACCTGACGAACGAGGCGTAGGTGCGAACCCGCGCGAGCATGCCGCTCATGACAGGCGGCGCACCGACGAGGCCGGCACGCCGCTGACCAGGTATTCTTCCACATCCCTCACGCCGGCCGGAATCGCGACGGCCACGAGCGCGGCGCGCTTGCCGCGCGCCAGCGTGCCGAACGACGCCTCCTGCCCGAGGGCGCGGGCGCCCTGCCGTGTCGCGCTGTCGAGGAGCGCGCCGGGCGCGACGTCGGGCGCCACGCGCCTGAGCTCCGCGAGCTCGTCGAAGAGGTTCAGCGTCGGCGCCGACGCGAGACTGTCGGTGCCGATGGCCACCGGCACGCCCGAGGCATAGAAGGACGAGACGCGCGGCAATCCGGCGCCGACGTGGCTGTTGCTGCGCGGGCACGTCACGACGATCGCGCCGGCCCGCCGCAGCCGCGCCAGCCCGTCGTCGGTGAGGTGGACCGCGTGGACGGCGAGCAGGCCCCGCCGCAGATAGCCCAGCCGCTGCAGATACTCGACGGGATCGCACGCCGGCGGCTGCCACGCCGACTGCCAGGCGCCGAGGTCCTCCAGCAGGTCACGGAACGGCCCGCGTCCCGTGCGCAGGAACTCGACCTCCTCGGGCGACTCGCCGAGGTGGACCGAGAGCGGCGCGTCACCGGGACGGCGGGCGATTTCCGTGAACAGCGCCGGGGCCGTCGAGTACGGCGCGTGCGCGACGACGGAAAAGACGACGCTGGGAGTCTCCACGACCCTGTGCACGCGTTCCCACGCCTCACGGACCATCGCGACGGGATCGGCGACGTTGAACCCGAGCAACTCGTGAAAGATCACGCCGCCGAGGCCGGCCGCGATCATCGCCGGCGTCGAGCCCAGCGTGTTGGAAATGTCCCCGACGAGGACCGTCCCGGTCGCGGCCATCGCGGCCGCCGCGCTGTGCATGACGGCCGCGCGCTCGCCCTCGCTTCCGGCCGCGCCGGACACGCGCTGGCGGATGAGATCGCGAATCCACTCCGCCATCGAGCCCGCCGACGCGATCCGTCCCGCCAGCCAGCTCAGTTCGAGATGGGTATGGGCGTTGACCAGCCCGGGGAGCAGGGCGACGTCGCCGAGATCCTCGGCGCCGGCGGGCGGGCGGCCGTGACCGACGTCGCTGATCCGGTCGCCGGCGGTCTCGAGCCAGCCGTGCTCGATCGGAGGCCGATCGACGGGCAGCACCCACCGCGCGCGCAGCCGCGCCACGTCCTTATGTTCCCGACGGGGCCGGCCGGCGGGCCGCGCGCCCGGAGGCACTGCGCGCCTCGTAGTCGCGCAGATCGCCGGCTTCGCCCGCCTGACCGTCGGCGCGCGCGACGGCCAACTCGAGCATGCGCGGCACGTCCCGCTCGCGGAAAATCGGATCGCCGAGAATTTCGTAGTGCATGTTCCGGCGCTTGGGCACGAGCCCCGCATTCTCGATGTTGCGCACGACCTCGACTTCGTCCATGCAGTACTCGGCGCCGGCCGCGCGCACCACGTTTTCTTCGATCATGATGCTGCCCATGTCGTTGGCGCCGTACGCCAGGCTGAGCTGCCCGACTTTCCCGCCCTGCGTCACCCACGACGATTGCAGGTTGTCGAAGTTGTCGAGCACGAGACGAGCCATCGCCAGCGTGCGCAAATACTCGATGCCGGTCGCTTCCCTCCCGCCGAGCTCGGTGTGCTGCGGCTGGTAGCTCCAGCCGATGAACGCGGTGAATCCGCCCGTCTCGTCCTGGAGTTCGCGCAGCCGGAACAGGTGTTCCAGCCGTTCCTCCATCGTCTCCACCGTCCCGTACATCATGGTCGCGGTCGTGCGGAGTCCGGCGCGATGAGCGTGGCGCATGACGCCCAGCCACTCGTCGGCGGTCGCCTTGTTGTAGCAGTTGAGGATCTTGCGGACGCGGTCCACCAGGATCTCGGCGCCCCCGCCGGGAATGCTGTCCAGCCCGGCCGCGACGAGGCGGCCGATCACCTCAGGCACCGGCAGCGATGACAGCCGGGAGATGTGGATCACTTCCGGCGGCGACAACGCGTGGAGCTTGAACCGCGGGTACCGCTGCTTCACGTTCCGGAAGAGATCCTCATACCACTGCAGCGGCACATCCGGGTTGTGGCCGCCCTGCAGGAGCAGCTGCACGCCGCCGAGGCGGATGGTCTCGTCGATCTTGCGATAGATCTCGTCGAAGCCGAGCGTATAACCCTCGCTCGAGCCGACCGGCCGGTAGAACGCGCAGAACTTGCACCGCGCCACGCAGACATTCGTGTAGTTGACGTTGCGATCGATGATGTAGGTGCCGAGGCCTTCAGGGTGCTTGCGCCGCCGGACCTCGTCCGCCATCCGGCCGAGCTCGGACGTCGGCGCGTCCCGATAGAGCTCGAGCGCGGCGGCGGGAGTGAGACGGGGAGAAAAGACATCGGGAGTCATTTCCTGGTGCGTTCCTCAGCGGAAATGACTCCCGATGTCTTCACAAACGGCACGATGTGCTCCCACTCGCTCGCATCCGATCGTGCCACCACCGCGACGACCGGGTCGGTGTCGCTCACGTTGAAGACTTCGTGCGGCACGCCCGGCTCGATGAAGATGAAATCACCGGCCTCGTTCACGACCGAGTGCTCGAGATTGGGGCCGTACTCGTGGCGCACGCGTCCTTCGAGAATATAGAGCATGACCTCGAAGCCGACGTGAATGTGCGCGGCCGCCACTCCGCCCGGCGGGATCCGCGCGACGTTCATCGAGAGCTGCCGCGCGCCGACGTTCGCCGCCGAGAGCCCGGTCTTGTAGCTGATGCCGTTCCAGGCGCGCGCCGCCCCGCCGCCGCGCAGGACGGAGATGCCTTCATGGGATTCGACGGGGTTGTTCATTGACATGGTTCCGAGGTTCCGGAGTTCCGAAGTTCCGGGGTTCCGTTCCGAGGTTCCGAGGGTTCCAGGGTTCTGCCGTCGAACCCCGGAACCTCGGAACTTCGGAACCCCGGAACCCTCATGGATACTTCTCCCGATAGTACGCGATCAAGTCCGTGCTCTTCGGCGCCGGCACGCCGAGTTGGCGCAGCAGGGTCGTCACCTGGCCGCGGTGATAGGTGCCGTGGTTGACCACGTGCTGGACCATGTGCCAGTAGCGTGACCGACCCGGCTGGCCGTTGAGCAGCTTGTAGTCCATCGTCTCCGCGATCGTCTCGTCGTTCTTGCCGGAGAGGAGCGCACGGTTCTGCGCTTCGAGCTGGCTCCACGCGGCGCGGAGCGTCGGCACGTCTGGGTAGTCCTCGAAGTTGAGCGGCGAGGTCGGCGACGAACCCGTCCAGCGCGCGTGCCAGACCCACTCGGCGGAGAACGTGTGCGCGAGCGTGTCGCGCACGGACTTGAAGCTGTTGCCGAGGTCGCGTGTGTACTGCTCCGGCGTCAGCACGGCGGCCGCGTCGAGCACGCGATCGCGCGCCCAGTAGTTGAAGTCGAGCAGGATGCTGAGATCGTGATGCGTCATGCCACCCGCACCGGCTGCGGGAAGAACTCGATCTCGCCGGGAGGGCCGGTGAGGCCGAGCGCAGCCGCCTCCTGATAGTACGTCTGCAGGCCCGCGAGCGCGCGCCCGCTCAGCCTGAAAACCAGATTCTCGCGCAGGTAGCGCTGGGCCAGGGCGATCCGATTCGGATGGCCGGCGCAATAGCCTGCCGCGACCTCGTCGGTCCGGGACATGCCCTGTTCGGCCGCATCCTGAAGCAACGCGACGATGCCAGCGTCGGCGGCGCCGGCGCGCCCGGCCCAGAACGCCCAGACGAACGGCAGGCCCGTCATCGCCGTCCACTCCGCGCCGAGATCGATCTTCTCCGTCCCCCGCGCGGCGTCGCCGGCAAACAGCGCCGGATCGCCGATGAGGAGCGCGGCGTCCGCGCGGACCAGCATCGCACCGAGGTCCGGCGGGTGCGGCACGAAGTCGGGTGCGATCTCGAATCGGCGCGCGCAGAGGATTCTGGTCAGCGTGACGGATGTTCGCGACGACGTGTCGAGTGCAATCGATCGCACGTCGCGAATCGGGCAGCGGGCGAAAAGCGCGACCGACGCGACCGGCCCATCCGAGCCGATGCAGACGCCAGGCACCACGCGATCGCCGGGCCGTTCCAGCAGCGTAATCGACGGCACCATGCCAAGGTCGATGTCGCCGGCGGAGAGGAGCGCGGCGCACACCGACGGGACGTCGAAGCGGAGGCTGACCTGTTCCGGATGACGATCCAGGCCGTCAACGAGCGGCCGCACGTTGAGGTAGTCCACCGCGCCGAGACGTACGGGCCGTCTCATGCGCGCACTCCGTAACGGCCGTCGCGCTCGACAGGGTCGGCGAAGGCCGCGCGAATCTGCCGCTCGACGTCCTCGCGCGGCGACCGCCGGTGCCCCAGACTCAGCGTATCGACGGCCGCCACGCCGTCGATGTCGTCGGCGCCGTAGGCGATGGCCACCTGCGCGAGCTTGGGGCCATAGAGCGGCCAGTCCACCTGGATGTGCGGAATATCGCCGCAGACGAGCCGGGCCACGGCAATCGTCCGGACGTCGTCGTAGCCGGTCGAAGGAGCTTCGGGCGGGTCGATCCGCGGCAGCGGCGCGAACGCGCGGACCGCGCCCGTGGCGCGCTGCAGCTCCGCCGCGCGCTCGATGAGATCGAGCCGGTCGGCCAGCGGCGCGCGATCGACGGTGACGCGCCAGGCGCCGAGGCCGCCGTACAGGACGGCGCGCACGACCTCAATGGCATTGTCGGTGTCGCCGAGCCGGTCGAGCGGGACCGCCGCGACCGCCTCGAGGCCATCGGCCCGCAGCACGCGCGCCAACTCGGCGAGCGCGAGATGATCGCTCCCGACGAGGGCCAGCAAATCGGCGAGCGAGAACCCTGTCACCGGGCGTCCGGCCGCAACCGCGACTGCCCCGTGGACTCGCGCGCGAGCCTCGTCCACCGAGCCGGCGTCGCCGCCGAGCCGGACCTCCCCCGCCTCGCCCACCTCGACCGTCGCGGTACTGGCGGTCAATACCGCGACGCGGCCGTACGTCACCCGATCGCCCGAGCGCTTCTGTCGCGCCCGCTCGCCGAGCACGCCGATGCTCACGAGATCGGGCGACGCGAGGACGCGTTCCGCGTCAGCGCGGCTGAACGGCTCGCCGCCGGCGATCCTGGCTTCGAGATCCGGAAAGCCCGTCACGACGCGCCGCCTCGCTTCCTGATTTTCTCCCACACGGCATCGGCGCGCTTCGCCGCGGCGTCGGTCATGGTCAACCGCTTCGGAAACTCGCGCGTCGCGCCCTCCGACGCCCACTTGCGCGTCGCGTCGATGCCCATCTTGCCGCCAAACGCCGGCATGACCGCCGCGTCGTCCAGGTCGTCCACCGGGCCGGTCGTGATCTGGATGTCGCGGGAGGGATCGACGTGCGTCCCCGCAATCCAGGCCACCTCGGCTTCGTCCTGCACGTTCACGTCCTTGTCGACGACGACGATGCACTTCGAGAACATGAGCTGGCCGAGCCCCCAGAAGGCGCTCATGATCTTGCGCGCGTGCCCCGGATACCGCTTGTCGATCGAGACGAGCACGATGTTGTGGAAGATCCCGGCGGCTGGAAAATGCATGTCCACGATCTCGGGCAGCGTCTTGCGGATCAGCGGCAGGAAGATCCGCTCGCTCGCCTTGCCGATGTAGAAGTCCTCCATCGGCGGAATCCCGACGACGGTCGTCACGTAGATGGGATTCCGGCGCATGGTCAGGCACGTCAGGTGAAACACCGGAAAGTCGTCGGCGAGCGAGTACAGGCCCGTGTGGTCGCCGAAGGGCCCTTCGCGGCGGCGCTCGCCCGGCTCGACGTAGCCTTCGAGCACGATCTGCGCGTTGGCCGGCACCTCGAGATCCACCGTCCGGCACTTGACGAGCTCGACGCGGCGCTTGCCGAGCACGCCGGCCAGCATGAGCTCGTCGAGTCCCTCCGGCATCGGCGCGGTCGCCGCGTACTGAAGCACCGGATCGGCGCCCAGCGCGACCGCGACGTCCAGCCGCTTGCCGAGCCGCTCGGCGACGCGGTGATGCTGGGCACCCCCCTTGTGCCGCTGCCAGTGCATTCCGGTGGTCCGGCGGTCGTACACCTGCATGCGGTAGGTGCCGATGTTGCGCATGCCCGTCTCCGGGTCGCGCGTGATCACGAGCGGAAGCGTGATGAAGGGGCCGCCATCCTCGGGCCAGGTCTTGAGCACCGGCAGCTCGTCGAGGCCGCCGTCGGGCTTGACGAGCTCCTGGCAGGGCGCCTCTTTGACGGTCTTCGGCATCAGATCCGAGAGCCGGCTCACGAGCGGCATCAGCTTCAGCGCGTCCATGAACCCGCGCGGCTGTGGCGGTGTCGTGAGCTCCTCGATTTCGTGGGCGAGGTCGTCGAGCTTCTCGACGCCGAGCGCGAGGCAGATGCGTGACATCGAGCCGAAGAGATTCGCGGCCACCGGCATGGCATGGCCCGTTGGACGTTCGAAGACGAGGCCGGGACCGCCGCCGGGAGACTTCGACACCCGGTCGATCACCGCCGCGATCTCGAGATCGGGGCTGAGCGCGTCGTCGATCCGGGCCAGATCCTTCCGCCGCTCGAGCTCGGCGATGAAGGCAGAGATGTCGGGAAACGTCATGAGTTGCCTGCCATCGCCTCGGCGACGCGCGTGGCCAGCGCCAGCGCGCGGCGCCCGTCCGCGCCGCTCACGAGCGGCAGCCGGCCGGTTCGGATCGCGTCCACGAAATCGGCGAGCTCGCGCCGCAGCGGCTCGTCGCGCGCCACGTCCACGCGCCCGCCTTCGATCTCGGGGCGCTCGCCGGCGCGACGCAGCCGCCACACTTCCAGCTCCTGGGCGCCGCAGTCGATCGATACGTACATGTCGCGCTGGAAGCACCGAATCTTGCGCACCTTGTCGCGGCTGATCCGGCTCGCCGTGAGGTTGACGATGCACCCCGAGCCCATTCTCACGCGCGCGTTGGCGATGTCGATCTTCGGCGACAGCACCGGCACCCCGATGGCCTGGACGTCGACGACCTCCGTGCGATCCACGGCGAGAATGATATCGAGATCGTGGATCATCACGTCGAACACGACGTCGATATCCAGGCTGCGCTCTGGGAACCCGCTCATCCGGTGAACTTCGATGAAGCGCGGCTGCTGCAGGATGGGCAGGGCGGCCTGAATCGCCGGGTTGAAGCGCTCCGTGTGCCCGACGGCCAGGACGGCCCCCGACGCCGCGGCGGCGCCAATGAGCGCGTCGGCCTCGGCCAGCGAGCTCGCCATGGGCTTTTCGATCAGCACGTGGACGCCGGCGTCGAGGAACGGGCGCGCCAGCTCGAGGTGGCCCGCGGTCGGCACGGCGATCACCACGGCGTCGACCCGTCCGACAAGCGCCCGCGCGTCGGTCAGGGCCTGCGCGCGGGTGCCGGCGACGGCGGCGTGCGCCCGCTCGGGAATGAGATCGACGGCGGCGACGAACTCGACATCCGGTAGAACGGCGGCCAGCCGCGCGTGGTGCTTGCCGAGGTGGCCGACGCCGACGACTGCAAGACGAGGCTGCCCCATCGTCGCCCTCAGGCGTGCTCGCGGCCGACGACCACGATGCCCGCTTCGTCGGCCGCACGGAAAAACGCGTCGCCGTCCACGATCAGCGTCCGGGCCGCGTCGATCGACAGCCCGTCCGCGCCGGCCGCTTTCATCGCGGCGACGGTCGCGACGCCGACGACCGGCACGTCGAAGCGCATGTCCTGCGCCGGCTTCGCGACCTTGACGACCCGCGTGCCCGGTCCGCCGAGCCGGCCGGCCCGCGCGATCGCCTCGTCCGTGCCCTCCATCGCCTCGACCGCCACCACGGCCCGGTCTTTCACGACGACGGTCTGCCCGATATCGGCGCCGGCGATCGTGTCGGCGACGCCGTAGCCGAACGCGAAGTCGGCACGCATGCTGTCGCTGGGCTGGGCCTTCGACAGCACGCCGGCTCGCGCCATCAGATCGGCGAGGAGCGACGTCGAGTCCAGCAGCGTGACGCCGTGCTCCTGCAGCACGTCGGCCACGGCGGCGATGAGCGCATCCGTGTTCTTCGACTTGAGGCGCATCAGCACCGACAGCAGGGTCAGGTCGGGCATCACGCCGCCGAAGAGTTTGACGTGCTTCACCTGCCCGGCCATCACCGCGCGCGTCACGCCCGCGGCCTTGAACGTCTTGAGCAGGCGGCCGAGCTGGCCCAGTTGAATCCAGGTGAACGTGGTGCCGCCGAGCTCGGCGGCGAGCGGCTCGAGCGCCTCGAACGCCTCGCCCTCGATGGCGACGACGGTGACCTCGTGCCCGAGCTGACGGGCGGCGCGCAGGACGAGGAATGGAAAAGTGCCGTTGCCGGCGATGAGACCGATCGGCATTAGAACGGTGCACAGTGCACGGTGCACAGTGCACGGTGCAGGTGCCGGGTGCAAGGTGTCGCGTGCATGGTGCCTGCGCTATTCCACATCGACGAGATCGTCGACGCGCTTCGACGGACGCCGCAGGATCACGCCGCGCTTGGCCGACAGGATGAAGTTCACGAGGTAAGTGACTTCCGGCGCGACGAGCGTGCGGTCGCGCTCGATCAGCTCGAGCGCGCGGCTCGTGTTGTGCTGGAGCAGCTGGCGGTAGGCGCGCCGGAGCTTGCCGATGAGCTCCTGGCTGAAGCCGCGCCGGGCCAGGCCGATCGAATTGACGCCATAGATGCGGGCGCGGTTGCCGACGGTCTTGGCGTACGGCAGCGCGTCGCGCGTGACGACCGTGTAGCCACCGATGAACGCGTGCTGGCCGACGCGGCAGAACTGGTGCACGCCCGAATACGCGCTGATCGTCGCGTAGTCCTCGACCGTGACGTGGCCGCCGAGCGTGGCGGCGTTGCCGAAGATCGTGTGGCTGCCGACGTGGCAGTCGTGCGCGACGTGCGCGTAGGCCATGAACAGATTGTGGTGCCCGATGGTCGTCACGCCGCCGCCGCCGGCCGTGCCGCGGTGGATGGTGACGAACTCGCGGAAGACGTTGTGGTGCCCGATGACGAGCTGCGTCGGCTCGCCGCGGTACTTCAGGTCCTGCGGCGCGAGGCCGATGGAGGCGAGCGGCGCGATCAGCGTGTAGTCGCCGATCTCGGTCCAGCCGTCGATGACGCTCGACGCGCCGATGCGGCAGTGCTTGCCGATCGTGACGTGCGCGCCGATGGTGGCGTACGGGCCGATCATGCTGCCCTCGCCGACCCGGGCGCTCGGGTGCACGATCGCGGTGTCGTGGATGAGCACCTCGTCCGACACCAGATCGCTCGCCGCGATCTCGCGCGCGAACGGCCGGCGCGGCCCTTCGACCGCAATCAACAGCTCGGCCTCGGCGACGACGTGCTCGCCGACGGACGCGACGGCCTTGGCCCGGACCAGCCCCCCGCGCCGCCGGCCCAGCGTGACCTCGAGCTGGAGGCGATCCCCGGGCACCACCTGACGCCGGAACTTCGCCTTGTCGACACCGCGCAGCCAGGCGCACTGGCCCGCCGATTCACTGCCGGCGAACAGCAGCAGCGTCGCGACCTGCGTCAACGACTCGATCATGAGCACGCCCGGCATGAGCGGCGTGCCGGGAAAGTGCCCCTGAAAGAACTCTTCGTTGACCGTGACGTTCTTGACGGCGACGATCCGCTTGCCCGGCTCGTGGTGGGTCACGATGTCCACGAGCACCGACGGATAGCGATACGTCAGGTGCTCGAGGACTGGCAGGATTTGCATCGGCTACACAATAGACCACCGGACGCCCTGGCTGAAAGCGCGCGGTGCGAGACGGATCCGTCTATTTTGCGCTGTCGAGCCGCTTGGTGACTTCCGCGGTGAGGTCGAGCCCGGTATGGGCCGCGACGATCGCGGCGCTCTCGCCGAGCTGGAAGACCATCCACAGCCCGCGCTCGTTGCGGATCGCTTCGACGATGGGCAGCACTTTCTGCTGGAAGCTGGCCAGCAGATCGGTCTGCATCTGCTCGACCTGCACCTGCGCGTCCTGCTGCATGAACTGGAGCTCACGCTGCTGGCGATCGAGATCCTTCATCCAGCCGCTCAGCACGGGCTCGGCCGCGACCGTGCGCTGGGTGTTGATCTTGTCCTGGAGCGCCTGGATGTCCTTGTTCTTGGCCTGGATCGCGGCAGACAGCTTGTCGTTGAGCGCCTTCATCTGGTCCAGCCCGGACTTGCCGAGCTTGGAGTCGTTCACGACCCGCTGGAGGTCGACGAACGCGATCTTGGCGTCCGCGGGAAACGGGGTCGGCGGCGCCGGCGGTTTAGCGGTCTGTGTGCCCGTGCCCGTCGGGGGCGGCACGGTCAACGGCGGCGGCGTCGGCTTCTGAGTGCCCGCAGGCGGCGTCGCCGGCGGCGGGTTCTGGGTCGGCGGCGGCGCGGTCTGGGCGACTGCCGTGGCTGCGAAGAGCGAGGCACCGAAAGCGAACGTCAGTATGCGTCTCATCCTGTCAACACCTTGATCTGCAAAAGATACCGTAGTTTGGGTGCAAAGTGCTAGGTGCACCGTGCAACGGTTCGGCGCCCGCTGTGCGACGGTGCGGGTGCACCCTGCACCGCCCCCCTAGGGGTGGACAATCGTGATCTCAAACGACGCCGCGTCGACGAGCTTGCCGACGTCGTGAACCCTGGTGCAGAGCACGCCCGAGCCATTGACGTTGCCCAGGATGACCGTCCCCTGGAAGGCGTTGTCGTTGGCCAGCGTGATTTGGCAGGTGGTGCCGTTCCAGATGCCGACGCTGAAGCCCACTGGGATCGTTGAATCCGGCGAGACCGCTTTGAGCGTCGCCTGGAGGGTGCCGGCCCCGATGCTCGTAAAGGTGTAAGTCATGGCCCCGTTGATCGACAACGTCCCGGTGAACGTGTCGGTCACCGTGGGCGACGGACCCGACGGGGTCGGCGGCACCAGACTGCCTGAGTCGCAGGCCGCCACCGTCACCAGCAGGCCAGCCGCCAGGAACGGACGAAACAACTTTCTACGCATGCACGATCTCCCCACCAATCACCCTCAAAACTCCGGCCGTGCACGGTGCATTGTGCAACGTGCATGGTGCGCACTCCAGCACCCCACACCGTCGCACCGCGCACCGTCGCACCGCGCACCCAGCACCACGGCACCCAGCACCCGCACCCGGCACAGTGCACTGTGCACTGTGCACCGGTTCTAGAACGTCGTCCCGACTGCGAACCGGAACGTAAACTTCGGCGTCGGCTGCAGGTTGTTGTTCAACACGCCGAACCGCGACGGGTTATACGCCGCGATCAGCCGGAACGGCACGTTCAGCACCGGCATGAAGAACCGCACCTCGCCGCCCATCGACGTCTTGAACGCCGGGGTCCGGCCGATGGTCTCGTACTTCGGCGTCAGGTCGGTGCCGATCGCGGTGAGCAGGTCGGGTGACGTGAACACGTCGGTCAGGAGCGGGAGCGGCCGCGGCACCACCTGGCGAATCGGCTCCCACCACTTGAAGGTCGACCCGATGTCCTGCACCTGACCGGCATCGAAGAACCCGAGCACCCGGACCGGGCCGCCGACGTTGACGTAGTACTCCACGTTGAGCAGCAGCGTCTTGTTGCCGCCCGTCACGATGCTCTGATTGACCGTGTCGCGGGGCCCGATGCTCCGGATGTCGAAGCCGCGGACGCTGTACTCGCCGCCGAGGAAGAACTTCTCGAAGATCGGCAGTGAGAACGTCGAGCCGTACGGCCGGACGTACTGGGCTTCGGCACGGATGCCGAACGACATGCGCGCCGCCACCGGCCGGTACCAGATCCCCTCGGCCCGCATCTGCGTGTAGTTGGTGTTGCCGCCGATCCCGGCCACGTCCAATCCGAGCGTCATGCGCTTCCCGTTGGTCGGGAAGATCGGCTGGTTGACGGTGTTGTAGACAAGGCTCGGCGAGACCTTGCTGACGATGCGCCGATTGCCCTGATCGAGCAGCAGCGACTCGCGCAGATACGGACTGGCGGCGAGCACCGTCGGATCCAGGTACAGCGGATTGATGTCGAACACCTTGATCTGCTGGTAGCTGTAGCCCATGTACAGCCGCGTGTAGCCGTTGCCGAGCGGCAGGCCGAAGACCAGGTTGCTGCCGGTCGTCTCCTGCGTGTACTGCAACGGGAAGATGTACTGCCGCGTGAAAACGTCGACGCCGGCCGTGATCGGCCGATCGAAGAGATACGGCTCGGAGAACGACACCTGGTACTGCCGCGCCTGCGAGCCCTTCTGCAGCGAGACGCCCAGCGTCTCGCCGCGGCCGAGGAAGTTCGACGTCTGGAACGACAGCTGGCCGAAGAATCCGTCGAACTGCGACACGCCCGCCCCGAACGCGAGCTGGTTGCGGTTCTGCTCCTCGAACTTCAGCTTGATGTCGACCTTGTTGTCCTGGCCCGGCGTGGGAACGACGTCGACCTCGCCCTCCTTGCCTTCCAGCGGCTTGAAATAGCCGAGCTGATTCAGCCGGCGTACGCTGTCCTTGAGCGCCTCGCTGTTGAAGACGTTGTTTTCGTAGACTCGAAGCTCCCGCCGGATGACGGCGTCGTGCGTCGTCGAGTTCCCGAGGAACGTGATGCGATTCACCAGGAACTGCTTGCCCTCGACCATCTTGATGGTCACGTCCACGACCGCGGGCGGCGTCTCTCCGGGGTTGATCGGCTGACCGGTTTTCGGATCGATCCCGCGCAGGTTGAGATCCACGTCTGGCGCCCACTGCCAGAACCCGACCGTGCCGTAGATCTCCTTCGTCTTCTCGATGCCCTTCCGGAGCTTCTTCTCGTCGTAGAAGTCCCCCTCCTTCATCTTGAAGAGAGGTCGGAGGAACTCGGTCTTGATGGAGGTGTTGTCGGCGATCCCGAAGGACCCGACCTTGTAGCGCTCGCCTTCGTCGACCGGAATCCGCAGCCGGATCCAGCGCGTCTTGCCGTCCTTCGACGTCTGGACGGTCTCGACCTGCGGCTGGCCGACCTGCGCGCGGACGTAGCCGTTGTTGCGATAGAAGGCGTGTACCTTGTCGGCGTCCTCGGCGTACTTCGATTCCTGATAGGTGCCAGACTCGGTGATGAACGACAGCCAGCTCTTCGGCTTGTTGTCCTTCATCTGATCCTGAAGCTTGCCGTCGCTGAACGCTTTGTTCCCGTCGAAGAGGACCTCGCGGATCTTGAACTCCGGACCCTCGTCGATCGTGAACGTCAGCTTCACGAGCTTGGGCCCCATCGGCAGTTCGTCGAGCGACGTCTTGATATTGACGTCGTTGTGCCCCTTCTCGGCGTACAGACTCTGAATGACGCTCTTCACGCGCCGGATCGCGGTCTCGTCGACGAACTGATCGATTTTGACGCCGATGTTCTGGTCGCGCAGCGCCTCTTCAATCTTGGAGATCTCGACCTTCATCTTGGTGCCGACGGCCGGCACGTAGTCCACCACCTTGATGCGCGACCGCTCTTCCAGATGGACGATGACGTGCTTGCCCATCACGCCGTTCTCGTACGGCTCGTCCACGACCTCGATCCAGAGGTTGTCGAGGAAGTTCGTGCGCCAGAGGTTCCAGAAGTCGGCCTGGACGGCGTCCTCGTTGTAGGGGGCCCAGCGGTCCTCGCTCGGGAGGGTCTGGGGCGTCTTGATGTAGAACGCGTAGGTCTCCCGCTCGACGATCGTCTCGTTGACCGGGTGGGCGACGAGCTGCATGCAGCGCAGCAGCGCCGGCGAGTTGGGCGGCGGCAACTTGACCGGCTTGGGACACGGCTCGACCTGGGCCGCGGCCGGCGCCGGCCAGCCGAGGGCGGCCGCCAGCAGGGCCGCCACGGCGAGCTCATGCGGAATTCTCAACAGTTTCATGCAACCTGCGCGGATCGGCGCTACGGCCGTCCGGAACGGGCGGGCACGCCCGCCCCCTCATCTTGTCATAAGGAGAGGCCGGCGCTGCCGTCCGGCCGGCCGGGCGCCCCGGTCTCCGGTCGAGGGCAGCCGGCCCTCCGGTATCTTGACGGGTTAGACGGTCACTGCCAAACGGCGGCCGTCGTCTTCCTGGCCGGCGGCGCGCCAGGCCAGGGTGCCGTGGTCGAGGTAGATCTCGATGACGCCCGTCCGCAGCTGCCCGCGGATGAGCTCCTCCGACAGCGGGTCCTCGATGTAGCGCTGGAGCGCCCGCCGGAGCGGCCGCGCGCCGTACGACCGGTCGCGGCACGTCGCGTCGATGATCCAGTCCACCACCTCGGGCAGCACGGTGATCTGCAGCTGCCGATCGGCGAGGTGCGCGTTGAGCGTGCCGATGAGGAGCGCCGTGATCCGGCGCAGGTCCTCGTCCGAGAGGGGATCGAAGACGATGATCTCGTCCACCCGGTTGATGAACTCCGGGTTGAACGTCTTCTTCACTTCGCCGAGCACCATCTCGGTGACCGACTTCTGAATCTCGCGCGAGTCGGGCGACTGGAAGCCCATCGACGCCTTCTTCTGGATGAAGCGCGCGCCGATGTTCGACGTCATGATCAAGATCGTGTTCTTGAAGTTGACGCGGTTGCCGAGCCCGTCGGTCAAGTGCCCGTCTTCGAAGACCTGCAGCAGGATGTTGAACAAATCCGGATGCGCCTTCTCGATCTCGTCGAGCAGGACCACCGAGTAGGGATTGCGCTTGATCTTCTCGGTGAGCTGCCCGCCCTCCTCGTGCCCGACGTAGCCGGGCGGCGAGCCGATGAGCTTCGAGACGGAGTGCTTCTCCATGTACTCGGACATGTCGAAGCGGATGAGCGCGTGATCGCTGCCGAACAGGAAGTTGGCGAGCGCGCGGGCCAGCTCGGTCTTGCCGACGCCGGTCGGCCCGAGGAAGATGAAGCTGCCGACCGGACGACTCGGGTTCTTGAGCCCGGCACGCGACCGGCGGATCGCGCGCGACAGCGCGGAGATCGCTTTCTCCTGGCTGATCACGCGGCGATGGAGCTCGTCTTCCATCCGGAGGAGCTTGTGCCCTTCGTCCTCGTTCACCGACGTCAGGGGGACGCCGGTCCACTTGGACACGACCTCGTCGATCTCCTGTTTGCCGATGGCGATCCTGGACGATCCCGACTTGACGTCCACGCGCTCGCGCACGAGCAGCCCGTCGCGGGGCGTCATCTCCTGATCGCGGTACAGCCACTGGCGGTCGGCGTTGGGATCGAGCTGCTCGACGGCGTGGCGGATTGTGCGGCCGACTTCGCCGAGCTCGGCGCTCATCTCGGCCTCGCGCAGCTTGGCGCGCGATCCGGCCTCGTCGATGAGGTCGATGGCCTTGTCGGGCAGGAAGCGATCGGTGATGTACCGGCTCGACTGGTACACGGCGGCCTCAATGGCCTCGTTCGAATACTCGACGTGATGGAACGACTCGTATCGATCCTTCACGCCCATGAGGACCTGAACGGTTTCCTTCTCGGTCGGCGGATCGACCTTGATGGCCTGGAAGCGCCGTTCGAGCGACCGGTCCTTCTCGATGTACTTGCGGTACTCGGACGGGGTCGTGGCGCCGATGCAGCGAATCTCGCCGCGCGAGAGCGCCGGCTTGAGGATGTTCGCGGCGTCGAGCGACCCTTCGGCCGACCCGGCGCCGACCAGCGTGTGGAGCTCGTCGATGAACACGATGATGTTCGGGTTCTCGGTGAGCTCCTTCATGATCGCCTTCAACCGCTCCTCGAACTGGCCGCGGTACTTCGTGCCGGCGACGATGAGGGAGATGTCGAGGGCGAGGATGCGCTTGTCGGCGAGGAAGTGCGGCACGTCGCCGCAGACGATCTTCTGCGCCAGGCCTTCGACGATGGCGGTCTTGCCGACCCCGGGCTCGCCGATGAGCACGGCGTTGTTCTTGGTCCGGCGGCACAGGACCTGCTGGACCCGCTCGAGCTCGACTTCGCGGCCGACCAGCGGATCGAGCTGGTTCTTCATGGCCGCGTCGGTGAGGTCGCGGCTGAACTCGGCCAGCAGCGGCGTCTCCTTCGGTCGCACCGGCGCCGTCTTCTCGTTGAGCAGCTGGACGATGTCTTCGCGAACGCTCGCCAGGCGCATCCCCTTCTCGTACAGGATGGACGCGGCGACGGAGCGTTCCTCGCGCAGGATGCCGAGCAGCAGGTGCTCGGTGCCGATGTAGGTGTGGAGGAGCCGGTCGGCTTCCTCGGCGGCGAAGGTCAGCACGCGCTTCGTCTCGCCGCTGAACGGAATCTCGACCGAGGTCGAGACCTTCTCGCGGAAGACCTGCCGGCCTTCGATTTCCTTGCGGATGCTGTCGAGCGAGAGATGCGAGCGCGCAAAGATGCGGCTCGTCAGTCCCTTGCCTTCGCGAATCAGGCCGAGCAGCAGATGCTCGGTTTCAATCGACGTGCTTCCGAGCTGTGTCGCCTCGTAGCGTGCGAAGAAGAGAACGCGACGAGCTCGTTCCGTATATCGTTCAAACATTCAGGGGTCCGGGGAGTTTGTGGCGCATCGGCGATCCCTGTCCGCATTATACGGCATCGACGCCGAAACCTTTTGGCGACCGAATTGGTCGGCGGCTGTCAGTTACGGCCGCGGCAGGAGAATCTGTGCAATTCTGGTCAGGAGATCGTCGGGGGCGAACGGCTTGCGCAGGACGTGACTGGCCGGTGCGACGTCGTCGCGCGACGTGCGCACGGCGTCGGTCGAACCGGACAGATACAGCACGGGTGTGTCGGGACAGACTGCCGCCAGCGCGCGCGTGAGCTCCGGTCCGCTCGCGCCCCGCGTCATGACGTCGGTGATCACGAGGTCGATCGGCGCGCGGTGCGCACGCGCCACCGCCGCGGCCGCCTGCGGCGCGTCAGCCGCAAGCACGTGATACCCGTGGCGCTCGAGCACCTGCATCAGCAGGAGCCTCACCGCGTCGTCCTCCTCGACGATCAGCAGCGTTTCCTTCCCGCCGGCCGGCGCGGCTGAGGCCGCCGGGCTGGTCGCGACGCGGCTCCGGGCATCGGGAAAGTACAAGCGGAACATCGTCCCGCGACCCGGCTGGCTCGCCAGGGTGATGAGCCCGTCCATCTGTTTGACGATGCCGTAGACGGTGGCGAGGCCCAGGCCCGTTCCCCGGCCGAGCTCCTTGGTCGTGAAGAACGGCTCGAAGGCTTTTTCCTGCGTCGCGGCGTCCATGCCCGCGCCGCTGTCGGTCACCTCGAGCAGCGCGTACGGCCCGGCCGCGGCGTCGGGCCCGGCCGTCCGATCGTCGAGCATGACGCTCGCCGTCCGAATCACGAGGCGCCCGCCGTCGGGCATCGCGTCGCGCGCGTTCACCGCCAGGTTGATGAGAATCTGCTCGACCTGGGTGCGGTCCGCCAGGATCGGCGCGACGTCCGGATCCAACTCGCCGGCGATCTGAATGTGCTCGCCGATCACACGGCCGAGCATCGGCACGAGATCGCCGATGAGGCGCGAAAGGCTTACCTCGGTAGGCTGCATCACCTGCCGCCGGCTGAACGCGAGCAACTGCCGCGTCAACCCGGCAGCGCGCTCGCCGGCCTTCTGGATCTCGGCCACCTGCAGCCGGCGCGGGTCGTCGCCGCCGAAATCCTGGGCGAGCCAGTCGGAGTAGCCGAGAATCGCCGTCAGCAGATTGTTGAAGTCGTGCGCGATGCCGCCGGCCAGCTGGCCGATGGCCTCCAGTTTCTGCGTCTGGCGAACACGATCTTCGAGGTGGCGCCGCTCGGTCACGTCGCGCACGACGGCCACGAAGCCCTCGAGCTGATCGATGTCGCTCGGCAAAGGACGCACGACCATTGAGCCGACGAAGCGCGAGCCGTCGCGCCGCCGGCATGGGCCTTCGCGCTCGGCTCGACCGCGCCCCCTCGCGTCGGCGAGGAACATCAGGAACTCGTCGGACGACAGACCGAAGAGCGGTGCCGCCGATTCGTCCAGCATCTCGGCGAGGCTGGCGCCAAAAACGTGCTCGGCGCCCGGCGGCCAGGTCACGAGGCGGCCGCGCTGATCGAGCACGAGCATGGCGTAGTCCTGGATCGTCTCGAGCATGAGGCCCATGCGCGACTCGACCTCGCGCAGCCGGCGATCGGCGGCTTTGCGTTCCCGTTCCCGCCGGTCGCGGATGAGGTGCGCGTGATCGAGTGCCGAGGCGGCATACCGTCCGAGATCGCCGAGCAGATTCAGATCGTCGTCGAGGAAGAGCGAGTCCATGCGCTGCACGACGACGACCGCGCCCCACATGTGGGCCTCGGTGGCGATCGGCGCGACCAGGACATGCGTGCCGGCGTGCACGAGGACGGACGCGAGCGCCTCACCGCAACCAGCGACCGAACCGGCGAGGGGCTGTCTGACTCGGACGGCCTCCGCCAGGAGCGGCGCATCGGGCGCGACTTCCACGCCGACCAGCCGTGCATCGGTGGCGTTGCGGACGACGAAGTCGTCGCCAGTCGGCGTCGGTCCGCGCAAGGCCACCAGGACAAGCGTGTTGTTGACGCCTCCGACCGCGGCCTTCCAGAGATCTTCCGCCGCGCGCGCGCCGCGCGTCTCGGGATCCTGCTGGCCGAGTGCGCTCAAGTACCTCGCCTGCTCGATTCGCTGCCAGCCCGACCGCAGGCGGCGGGGCGGATCGAACGCGACGGAGCAGAGCACAAGCGCAAGGCCGACGAGCAGAATAACGACGCGGCCGATCGGGATGCCGATTTCGTCAGGCAGCCACACGCTGCCGGAGTTCCCGAAGACCAGGACGAAGATCCAGGTGGCGATAGCGGCCAGACGGACACGCCTGGCCGTCACGCCAGTTGTCTTATGCGCCTCCGCACTGAACGCCGCAGCCGCATACGCGAGTCCCGGGATCGAAAGCAGGTAGACGACCGCTCGTTGATTGCCCAGCCAGAAGCCCGGCGTAACGATGAACGGCAACGTCAGGAGGGGAACGGCGACGAGCGTCCCAAGGGACCACGCGCGAGGGACCGGGCGGAAATGCCGGACCAGCCGCAGCAGCAGGTACGGCAGACTGGCAATCGCGGCGATCTTGATCGCCAGCAATAGGCCCAGGTCAGGTAGAAAGTTCGCAATCGCCAGGGTCGAGACGACGAGCAGGATGTCGATACGATGAGCATCCCGGCGTCGGCGCACCGCGAGCGCCGCGCTCACCATGCAGAGCACGATGAGCGACTCGCCGGCGAAATGCGCGATGTTCAGGAGGTAACGCATGCCCGGTCGTTATCGCTCCTGTCTCGCTGGCGCGACGGCCTCGAGCAGCGCCGCCTCACTCGCCGCCGTCTGTGGTTGCCCGCTCTGCACGTACTCCACCTGACCGCGCTGATTGACAACGACGATAGTGGGAACACGCGCCACTCTCAGCGCCGTCAGATCCCGCGCGATGTGCTGACGAACAGGAATGCCGAGTTCGGCCGCGAACCGCGCTTCGTCTGACGCGTTGGCGGGCGGCGTCACGAGCCTGACGCTTGCCGAGGAA
>Ga0111538_10000664_pt1 | contig 47018 bp, 38 predicted proteins | sample SoiMethybrSBSTD1_FD_79669 | JGI IMG/M metagenome (GOLD analysis project Ga0111538, IMG submission 79669) | Bulk soil microbial communities from a Populus tree surrounding site in Tennessee, USA - Soil MetaG P. TD hybrid SBSTD1 (version 2)... | ecosystem: Environmental > Terrestrial > Soil >...
CGGTTCAACCGCTGAGAGACGGGCGTTCGAGCGATCGCCGACGCTTTGGCGAATATGGCGGCTTTGGCGGTTCGATCAGATGTGACGAATCATGAGGGGCTGAGCTAGGGGTCGCCCTTGGTGGTGTCGCAGGCGGCGATGCTGCCCTGCTCGAGGCCGCGGCGCAGCCACTTGACCCTCTGCGCGGAGGAGCCGTGCGTCCAGCTCTCCGGGCTGACCTCGCCGCCTGCCTTCTTCTGCAGGGTGTCGTCGCCGATGGCGGCGGCGGCGGCCAGGCCCTCCTCGACGTCGCCCGGGTCGAGGAGGTCGCGCTTCTGGCCGGAGTGGCCCCAGACGCCGGCCAGGCAGTCGGCCTGCAGCTCGAAGCGGACCGACAGCTCGTTCTTGCGGCCCGGATCTTTTCGCTGCGCCTCGCGCATGACGTCCTCGTAGCCGAGGATGTTCTGCACGTGGTGGCCGTACTCGTGGGCGAGCACGTAGGCCTGGGCGAAGTCGCCGGGGGCTCCGAAGCGCTCCTTGAGCAGCTTGTAGAACGACAGGTCGATGAAGGCCTTCTCGTCGCCCGGGCAGTAGAAGGGGCCGATGGCGGTGGTGCCGAAGCCGCAGGCGGTGCGAGTGCCTTCCTTGAACACGACCAGGTCGGCCGGCCGGAACTTCTTCCCCTCGGCGGCGAAGATCTCGCTCCAGGTCTTGATGAGATCCTCCGCCATGAAGTGGATGAACTCGACCGTCTCGCGGTCGGGGTCGTTCTTCGGGTCGGGCGGCGGTCCCTTGGTCTCCGAGCCCGAGCCGCCGACGCCGCCGGACGGGATGATGTTGATGCCCCAGTAGCGCTGGGCGAGGAAGCCGAGCAGGAGCAGGACCAGCCCCCCGACCCCGATCCGACCCATGGTGACCTTGTTGCCGCGCCGATCTTCGACGTGACTGCTGCGCGTGCCGCGGGTCCACCTCATTGCGAGGTGGCAGAATACCCGTGCCGGTGCGTCGCGACCAGGACCATCCTCCGCTTCTCGAGCGAGCGCGCGCGCCGGGGTTCACGCCGGGCCGTCGCGACATCGCGCCGCTCCTCGACGCGCTGGTCGCGGCCGACGACGACGGCGCGGCGCGCGACGCCGAACGCGCGCTCTTGCGGCGGCCCGACGCGGCGACGGGAGCAGCGCTCGAACGCCTGCGCGGCGCCGAGGTGGCGGGCCGCGCGCGCCTGGCGCGACTCCTCGGCCGCCTCTTCGCCGGCGCCGAGCCGGAGGATCGCCACGCCGCCTCGGCCCGCCTGGCCGAGCTCCTGCGCGACGACAGCCCGCGGGTCAGGCGCCAGGCCGCGCTCGCCCTCGGCCGCGTCGGTGCCGGTGCCCCGCTCGACGACCTGGTGGCCGCCTGGTCGAGCGAGCGCGAGTCTCCGGTCTTGCGCGCGCTGGCCGAAGCGCTCGGCAAGGTCGGTGGGTCGCGCGCCCTCGCCGCGCTCGAGGAGCGGAGCGACGACCGCGCGCGCGATGCCGAGCTCGGCCGCATCGCCGAGCGTGCGCGCATCACCGCGGCCCGCACCCTGTCGCGCGCCGACGGCTCGACGATCGATCTCGACGCCGCCCCCGCCGCGCCGGTGCGTGTGCTCCTCCACTGCCGCGCCGGCCTCGAGCGGCTGCTGGCCGACGAGGCGCGCACCGGCGGCTGGCCGGTCGCCGCGGTCGCCTCCGGCCGGGTCCAGACCGTCCTCACCGGCCCGCTGGGCTCGCTCTTCCGCCTGCGCCTGCACGATGGCTTCGGCTTCCCCCTCGGCCCGGCGCCCGACGCGGTCACCGCGCTGACCTCGCCCGAGGCGGTGGCCCTCTTCGCCACCTTCACCCGCGGCGCCGCCCGCTTCCGGCTGGCCTTCGCCGGCGGCGGCCACCGGCGCGCCGAGGTCTGGCGCATCGCGCGCGAGGTCGCGGCCCGGCGCGCCGACCTGGTCAACGACCCGTCCGGCTCGAGCTGGCAGGTGGTGGTGAGCGAGCGACCGGGCGCCGTCGCTCTCGAGCTGGAGCCGCGCCGCATCGCCGATCCGCGCTTCGCCTACCGGGTCGCCGAGGTGCCGGCCGCGTCCCACCCGACCATCGCGGCGGCGCTGGCCCGCCTGGCGGTCGACTTCAGTCGCGATCCCGCCGGCGACCTGGTGTGGGATCCGTTCGCCGGGTCCGGCCTCGAGCTGGTCGAGCGCGCCCGACGCGGGCCGGTCCGCCACCTGGTCGGCACCGACATCGCGCCGGCCGCGCTGGCCGCCGCGCGCGCCAACCTCGCCGCCGCCGGCGTCACCGCCGATCTGCTGCTGGCCGACTCGCTGGTCGGCGCCGCGCCGCGCGCGACCGCCATCGTCTGCAACCCGCCGATGGGTCGCCGGGTCGCGCGCGGCCGCGCCGAGGCGATCCTGCTCGAGCTGGTCGACCGCGCCGCCGCCATCCTGCCGCCGGGCGGCATCCTGTGCTGGATCTCACCCATGCCCGGCAAGACCCGAGCGCGCGCAGCCCGCGGTCACCTTCGCCTGCTGACCGACCAGGCCCTCGACATGGGTGGGTTTGCCGCCGAGATCCAGGTCTTCCGCAAGGAGTAGACGAGACGCCCGAGCGATCGCCCGGAAGCCCGGCTGAGCCCGCGGAGGGCGTGTCCCACATGACACGAGAGGCCTGACCCGCCCGGGAGGGCCAAACTCTACGAGATCTTGCAGATCGGGTAGGCCTGGCACACCGGTCGCTACGTTGAAGTCCATGCACATGGCTTCCTCCCCGCCAGAACGGTCCCCGCGCAAGCGCGACACCGGATCATGCGGGATGACCCCGTGGGCCCCGTCGCGACAGCAGCCGGGCCTCGCCTGGTTCTTCGCCTACCGGTTCACGTCGGCGTGCCTGCCGTACCTGCCGGTCGCGACCGCCTGCTTCCTCGCCCGCGGGCTCACGATGAGCCAGATCCTCGTCCTGTCGGCGGTCTACTTCGCCGGCACCGCGCTGCTCGGCATCCCGCTCGCCCGTCTGGCCGATCGCTGGGGCTATCGCCGCGCGCTGGTGGTCGGCGCCGGCGCGCTCGCCCTCGGCGCCGCCTTCGCCGCCCTGGCCCACGGTCACGGGGTCTTCATCGCCGCCCAGATCGCGCTGGCCGCCGGCGCCGCGCTCGACTCCGGCACCGACTCGGCCTACCTCTTCCAGCACCTGGACCGCCGCGGCGCCACGCTCGACGAGTACCGCCGCCACGAGGCGCGCTCCGCCTCGGTCAAGCTGCTCGGCAACGTGGTCGGCTTCGCGCTCGGTGGCCTGCTCGCCACCTGGTCACCGGCCCTGCCCTTCGCCGCCGGCGCGCTCTTCGCCGCCCTCGCCGCCCTGTGCGCGACCCGGCTCGACGACGCGCCGCGCGCGGTCGCTCTCCGCAGGGGCGCCCGCCTCGCCCACAGCGTGCGCACCCTGTTCGCCGCCTCCGACCTGCGCCGGCTGCTCGTCCTCGCCGCCCTGTGCGCCGCGATGGCGCGGGTCGCTCTGTCCACCGCCGCTCCCTACCTGGCCAGCCTCGACGTGACGCTGGTAGCCATCGGCCTGCTCACCGCCGCCGGCGCGGTCGGCGCCTCGATCGCCGCGCGCAGCGCGGTGCCGCTCTGCAACCGCTTCGGCGACCAGACGCTCCTGGCCGCGCTGCCCATCGCGCTCCTGGCCTGCATCATCGCGCTCGGCGTCGGCGCCGGCGCCGCCATCATCGCCCTGGCGCTCCTGCCGCAGGTACTGTCCGGCCTGCACGGGCCGGTCTGGCGCTCGCACCTCAACGCCCGCATCGCCGACTCGAGCTGCCGCGCCACCGTCCTCGCCATCGACGGCACCGTCGCGCGCCTGCTGTGCGCCGGCGTCACCACCGGCCTGGCCGCCCTGACCAGCGACAGCGGCCCGCGCGGCGCGCTGGTGGCCTGCGCCGCCATCGCCGCCGCCATCCTGGTCGGCCTGGCGCTCCTGCCCTCGCGCGGCTCGCGCCGCATGCGCGCAGCCTGGGCGGCCTCGGGGATCGCCGCCCTCGTCCTCCTGCGCGGTCCGGTGTCGAGCGCGGTCGCCGATCCGGCCGCCCGGCCGACCCTCATCACCACCCACCCGATCGAGGTGGAGATCGATCCCACCGCCGCCGGCGAGCCCGCCGCCCCGGCCGCCTTCCTCGGCAGCGACGACGACGCGATCCTCGAGCGCCTGTGCGGCGACACCATCTCGTCGCTCGAGCCGCTCGGCCAGGGCAGCACGGTCAAGTTCAAGGCCCGCTTCACCGGCGATCTCAAGGCCGCCGTTCGCCCCGCCCAGTCGCTGGCGGCCGGCAACTTCCGCGCCGACATCGCCGCCTACCGGCTGTCGCGCGAGCTCGGGCTCGGCACCGTGCCGCCGTCCTGCGCGCGCACCATGAAGCGCGCTGCGCTCGACGCCGCCGCCGGCCCCGCGCTCGAGAAGCGGCTCGCCGACGAGGTCCGCTGGTCGAAGGACGGCGCCACCGCCAGCGTCACCTACTGGGTGAAGGGTGTGAAGACCGCCGAGCTCGAGAAGAACCGGCGCGCCTGGTCCGCGCTGCTCGCCCAGGAGGCGGACCTCGAGGCGGCCAGCCCGCGCCTGGTCGAGGCGGCCGCCGAGGGCAGCCGGCTCCTGGTGTGGGACTTCCTCATCGGCAACTGGGACCGATGGAGCGGCGCCAACACCTTCCGCCTCGGCGACGACGGCCCCTTCGTGTGGCTCGACAACGCGGCCGGCTTCGGCAACGAGAGCGCCAGGTCCCGCGCCCGCCGCGCCGCCCGGCTCGACGGCGTCGAGCGCTACTCGCGCCAGCTGGTCGGCGCGCTGCGCGCCGCCTCGGACGACGACCTCAGGGGCGCGCTCGAGCCGGCCGGCCTGTCCGACCGCGCGATCGGCGAGCTCCTCGAGCGACGCCGGCTCATCCTCGCGCGGGTCGACGCGCTGGTGGCCGAGCACGGCGATGCCGCGGTCCTCGCCTTCGACTGAAGGTCAGGCTGCCCGCGTCCGCAGCTCTTCGACGATCCGCGCGTCGTCGGGGAAACTGCCGCGGCTCCGCTTGTCCCACAGGATCTCGCCGTCGGCCTCGACGATGAAGTCTCCTCGACCGCCCCGGACCAGCTGGATGTCGGTCCCGGGGAGCTCCTGCATGATCCTGGCGGCCAGACTGGTCGCCCGCGGCTTGTAGCTTCAAGCCGCGCAGTACTCGATACGAACGCGCATGACTGACATGTACGGCGGCGCGCCGGTCCTGGCAAGTCGGTTCAGCAGTCCGGGTTGGCCGCGTTCGGGCTCCCCAGGTCCCCGGCGGTGCCGAACGGCGTGCTGCCGTCGCACCAGCTGGCCATCGAGTCGTTGTCGACCGCGTTCAGGCTGTCGGGATCCAGGCTCATCGTCGTTCCGGTGGTGAACCAGCTGGCCCCGTAGGCGAGGTCGTCGATGTTCAGGTCGACCACCGGGTTGTAGAGGATCACCTCGTCGGCACCGTTGGTCAGGTTGAAATCGCCGTCCGGGTAGTCGTAGGCGACCACGACCCCGCCGTTCACCTCCTGGTCGTCGCTCTCGCCCAGCACCACGTACTCGCCGGGCCGCACCAGGACGGATTCGGTGATCTCGAAGATGTCGACGAAGGTGTCCCCGCAGTACAGGCCGAGAAGGTCGTAGGTCACCGAGTCGCTCGGATTGTAGAGCTCGAACCACTCGTGGATCTGATCGGGGTCGGCGATCGAATCGATCATGAGCTCGGTGATGATGAGCTGGCCGAAGGCGTCCGGCGTGACCGGCGGCCCGGCGTCCGGCTTGTTCGGGTCGGCATCGGGCTGATCCGGGTCGGCATCGGGCTGGTTGGGGTCGGCGTCCGGCCGCGGCGCGCACAGCGCCTCGTCCTGCGACCGGTGGCAGACCCCGTCGCTCAGGCAGGTCATCCCGCCCGGGCAGCTCTCGCCGGCGCCGCACGTCACCGCGCAGCTGTCGAACGACGGCGAGAAGCAGGCCGAGCAGGCGGCCGCCGCGACCAGGGCGATGAGGCGAAGGAGCGAACGCAACCGAGACCCGGTGCCAGGATATGCTGCGCCCCGGTGGAGCTCAAGCTGCCCGATTCGGTGGCCCGCGCCCGCGAGCTGGTCAGCTACTCGGCCGACCCGGAGGGCCTGCGGCCCGGCCACCGCGTCCGCGTCCTGGTGGACGGCGTCGAGACCTTCCCGGCCATGCTCGGCGCCATCCAGCGCGCCCGGCGCTACGTCCACCTCGAGACGTACATCATCAAGTCCGACAAGGTGGGCCGGCTGTTCGCCGCCGCCCTGAGCGAGCGCGCCCGGGCCGGGGTCCAGGTGCGCCTGATGTATGACGGGTTCGGCGCTTTCCCGCTCTCCTCGGTCTACCTGGCCGACATGCGCCGCGCCGGGGTGGAGACCCTCGAGTACCGCCCGGTCGGCGGCCGCCGGTGGACCTGGCGGCGCTGGCTGCGGCGCGATCACCGCAAGATCCTGGTGGTCGACGGCCAGCGCGGCTTCGTCGGCGGCATCAACATCGCGGACGACTACGCGCCGAAAAACCTCGGTGGCCGCGGCTGGCGCGACACCCACGCGCTCATCGAAGGGCCCATCGTCGCCGAGCTCGAGTCCTTGTTCCGCGCCACCTGGCACCACGCCGGAGGCTCGCCCTACCCCGCCTTCCCGCGCTCAGCCGACGAATCGGTGGCGGTGCCCGGCTCCGAGCTGGCGGTCGCGCTCGCCCTCGACGACCGCGGGCGGCGCAGCGGCATCCGGCGCCACATCATCCACGCCATCGCGCGCGCCCACCGGTCGGTGTGGATCAACAACGCCTACTTCGTGCCCGACCGGGCGCTGCGCCGCGCCTTCCGCGCCGCCGCCCACCGCGGGGTCGACGTCCGCATCCTGGTCCCCGGTTCCTCCGACGTCCGCTCGGTCCAGTGGGCCGGTGAGTACAGCTACGCCGGTCTGCTGCGGGGAGGAGTCCGGCTCTACCAGTGGCTCGAAGCCCACATGCACGCCAAGACCATGGTGGTCGACGACGCCTGGACCATGATCGGCAGCTACAACCTCGACTACGTCAGCCTGTTCTGGAACATGGAGGTCGTGGTCGAGATCGTCGGCGAGGTCACCGCCCGCCGCATGAAGGAGCTCTTCCTCTCCGACATCGAGGCCAGCCGCGAGCTCTCGCTCGAGACCTGGCAGCGGCGCTCCATCTTCCGCCGCTTCCTCTCCTGGCTGTTCTACCGCTTCCGCCGGCTGCTCTGAGCCCGCGCTCGCGTCCGCGCCCGCGCTGTCGCCCTGCTCTGGTCTCGCTGCGCGCGCGCGAGCGAGTCGTGGAAGCGCGCGCCGTAGCGGGCCGGCATGCGCCCGAACACCCGGCTGCGTGGCGAGAAGGACACCCGGACGCCGAGCCGGCGCGCGATCGCGCGGTCCTGCGCGTAGGCGCCGCGGGTGCCGATGGCGCCCAGGAAGGTCGCCGACTCGAGGCCGTCCACGGTCGCGACCCGCTTGCCGGCGGCGTTGTTTTTCTCGCGGACCAGCCCGCGCGACGCGCGACGGACGCCGGTCGGCCGGCGCATCGCGTAGGTGCTCGCCTTGTCGGCGTACTCCGAGAGATAGGCGCCTTCCTGCAGGACGAAGCGCTGGTCGGCGCGCGAGAGCCTGCGCAGCCGCGCCTCGTAGCGGCGGACGGCCACCGGGTCGAACGGGAAGGCCGTGCGCTGGATGAGCGCCTGCGCCACCGCCAGGTCGCGCTTCGTCCAGCCGAAGCGCTCGCGCAGGACCGACGTCCCGCGGTACCCGGGGATGAGCGGGCGCTTGCCGGCGAAGTCGGCGGCCAGGACCTGGAGCGTCGCGCTGACCCGGGGAGGCGTCTCGGCCGCGCGGTGGGGATCCCAGTCGTGCAGCAGGGCGACCTCGCCGAGGAAGCTGGCCGCCTCGTGCGACAGGCCGCGCGAGCGGGCCAGGTCGTACTCCATGCGGCGCGTGTTCTTGCTGTGAAGCGGCCCGTGATAGCCGCGGCCCGCCACATCCTCGGGGTGAGCTCGGCGCAACTCGGCGACGGAGAAGTAGCGCGAGAGGGGCGGCGCTCCCTGGGCGCGCGCGGCGCCGGCCAGCCAGCCGAGCACGACCACCACAACGCTCGTGGCCAGCGCGCGCATGGCCTGGCGTGAGAGCAATCACCGCGCCAGGACCCGCCGAGCTGGTTCCGCCGGGTTGCCCGATCGCGACGGCGTGCGCTGCGCCACTCGAGTTGCCACGAACCCCGCGGTGTCAGGTGCCGGCGCTCGAACGCAGACGGACCTGCCGGTTCATCTGATGGACCACCAGGGAGCGCGCGAGCGCGCGCGGTCGCGGCGCCGCGGCCGGGTGTCGAGCGGCAGCGCCCGGGCCGCCCGCATGCGAACCGGGACCTGGAAGTAGAACGGCATCCGCACCTCGGTCGGCGCGCTCGACGCCGGGAAGCGCCAGCTCAGGGCGCGCGCGACCACGCAGCGCTCCAGCGCGCGCCGCACGACGCCCGGCGCGTCCACCCGGGCGCGTGCCACGCCGCCGTCGCTCCGCACCTCGAGCTCGACGCGCACGCGGCCGCTCGCGCGCGGCTCGATGAGCACGTGGCGGAAGTAGCAGCTCTTGACCTCGTGAGCGTGAGCCGCGGCGACCTGGTTGGCCTCCGCTCCGGTCAAGAGGGACGCCGGCTCGGCGCGCGCGGCGCCGGCGGCCAGGGCGGTGAGCGCGGCGAGGACCGCGAACTGAGCGAGTCTCCGCATGACCGTCGCTCCCGAGAAGAGCAACGGCCGTGCCGCGACCGGTCATCGGGCCCTTGCCCCTGCTCCCGCGCCGCCGAGTGGGGCGCACCGCCACAGCGGGTCGAGGGCGACCGGCGGGATCGACGCGTGACGGAGTCCCGGCGAGCGTCAGCCGGGGTCGCAGGGGCCGTCGCACGGGTTGGCGATGGTGCCGTCGGTGAAGAAGGCGCGCAGCTCCTCGATGGAGGCCGGCTCGACGCGGACGCCTTCGTGGACCGGATTGTCCGCCTCCGGCGGGACGGCGTCGGTGTAGACCTCGGCCGGATCGACCCCGAGGTCGAAGACGGTCAGCGTCGGGCCGCTGGTCGCGCCGTCCTGCGGTGAGAGGGCGAAGGGCTCGAGCGGGCTCGGCTCGGTGTAGCCGGCACCGAGCAGGCGGGCGTGCAAGAGCGTGCCGAGGTTGGGCACGCTGGCGTCGCCGATGCCCATCTGGAGCAGCGGGCCGCGGTCGGCCGGGGTGCCGGGCAGAGGATCGCTGGTCAGGTAGCCGGCGTAGCTGCCGGGGTCGAAGCGGTCGAAGGCGATCTGCATCGAGGCGGCGAAGAACTGGTGGTCGGCGAAGTCGTCGAGGATGCCGCCGATGATGAGGAGGAAGGCGTCGAACGGGCGGGCGCGAAACATCATGTGGGTGAAGCCTGCCCCGCCGACCTCGAGCGCGATGCGATCGACCAGCGGGTTGATGGCGGTCATGGTGCCACCGAGGATGTGGCCCTGGCTGATGCCGAGGAAGCAGAGCGGGGCCGGGTCGTAGAGCGGAGCGCCGCCGCCCCGCTGCAGCTCGGTGGCTTCGAGCAGCGGGCCCTTCACCGCGGCGGAGAAGGCGATCCAGTTGGCCACCCCCTGGTGCACGCGGTCGCTGAAGTCGATGGTGTGGGCCGGCTCGCCGCCGAGGTCCTGCAGCACCTCGGGCAGATCGTCGCTGGACATCCCGGCCCAGTCGATGCCGAAGAGCACCGCGCCGAGCGAGTCGGAGATGGTGCGAGCGCTCTGCCCCTCGAGCTCGCCGGTGTTGCCGAAGAAGCCGTGGCCGTAGAGGAGCGCCAGGCCGGCGCCGCCGCCCTTCAGCGAGGCCGGGACCTGGGCGGCGAAGGCGAAGGTCGCGGTGCCGCTCTGCTCCACCTGGCCGTCGGCGCCCCGGTTGAGGAGGGCGCCGGGCTGGTCCGACTCGAGGAAGAGCGGCCCGCTGACGGTGCCGGTCACGGTCTTCCAGACGTCGGGCTGCGGGTCGAGCACCTCCTCGTCGATCACCACCTCCGGCTGGTTGTCCTCCAGCCAGGCGAGGGTCAGCTCGCGCACGCGCAGCATGTCGGCGACGCTCACCTCGTGGCTGGCGACCGTGAAGCTCCAGGCCAGCTGGATCTCTTGCCGCGCCCAGCCCTGGGCCTCGAGCCGCGGGAAGATGTCGCCCTGGTAGAGCGGGACCAGCGCGTCGATGGCGGGGTCCCCCTCGCCGTCGCGGATGCGGCGGAAGCCCTCGGCCGCCGCCGCCGCCGCGCCGTCCGGGCGCTCGATGCCGCGCAGCGCCACCACATAATTCTGCCCGTATTCGAGACCGACCGCCGGGTGGATGACGATGGCCTGGCGCAGGGGATCGAAGCCCCGCGGATCGAGGTCGACGAAGTGCGGCACCCGCGTCCCGTCGGCCGCCAGCACGATGGTCCGGCTGTCGTCGGCCGTGCTGGCCGCCAGGTCGCCGAGCAGGTGGGTGAGCCCGGCGTCCGACACCTCGTCCGGCAGGAGCGCCACGATGGACGGGATGTGCGAGAAGCCGTCGGCCTGCACCGCGCCGTGGACGTCGGCGTCGAGCGCCTGGTTGGTGACCAGTCCGGTCGGCGCCAGCCGGTAGCCGCCCGGCGCGTCGGGATCCGCCAGCCGATAGAAGTCGGAGGGGTAGGGCAGCTGGCAGTGGTGGCCGGCGAGCAGCGGCTGGCAGCCCTCGGCCACCTCGAGCGAGTCGTCGCCGCCGCCGCACGCGACGAGGAAAAGGGAGAGCGCCGCAGCGGGTCGGGACAGCATGTCGCCTCAGCCTACTACCGGGCGACCAGGTTGAGCCGATCGAACGCGACCGCCCCATCCCCGGAGGCATGGTCCGAGGCGTAGAGCACGATCTTCACGTTCTCGAGGTTCGTCCCCTCCGTGGCGCCGAGCTCGCTCCAGGTGGCGGCGTCGCGCGAGAACAGGAAGCGGAGCAGGCCGGTGTCTCGCTCGTGCACCATCCGCCAGTAGCGGATGGTGTCCGGCGAGTAGGACTGGCTCCCCACCTCGACCGTGCCGCCGTCGGAGGCCTGCGCCACCACGGTGGACGCGCCCGCTTCGAGCCTGATGAGGAAGCGGTGCTCGTCGTCGATGAAGAGCGTGAAGTTGAGGGCGCCCGAGTCCGGGTCGGCGGTCGGCACCTCGATGTCGATCGTGTCGCCGGTCATGTCGTAGCCGGCCAGCGAGCGGTAGCCGCAGTCGTTGTAGACCTCCCCCATGTTGCGGAAACGGAGCGCCCCGTCCACCTCGGCGAACTCGCAGGTCCCGTAGTTCCAGGTCGCCCAGGCGAGCCCGGGGCCGCCGCCGTCGAAGTCGTCGGTGAGCGAGCTGGCCGCACACAGGTGGCCGGTGGTACGCGGGTTGAGGTCGTCGATGGTCGCCGCCACCCCATCGGCCCGCATCTGGCCATCGGACAGGTAGAACCCCACCTCGACCGGCTCGGCCGGGATGTCCCGCATGGTCGCGAGCTCGGTCCAGGAGCTCGTGGTCTCGCCGCCGAGCTCGAACAGGAGCTCGCCGCCGACCTCGCGCACGCGCCAGAGCGGCTGGGTGACGGGATCGAGCTCGGCGGAGCCGACGGTCACGAAGCCATCTCCGTCGTCGCGCGCCGCCTCGACGGTCCCCTGGCGGACGGACAGCCGGACGGCGGTGCCGCCGGCGAAGGTCAGCACCAGGGCGAGCCGCGCGTTCCCCTCGGGCGGATCGAGCAGCCGGAACTCGAGGCCGCTGTCCTGCAGACGGTACCAGCGGCTCGACTTCCGCCCGGCCCATGCGGCATCCCCTATCTGCAGAGTGAGGGTCAGGACGCCGTCGTTGCTGTCCGCGCTGGCGCCGGCGGACGAGTCGTCGGTCCAGAAGCGATGGAACAGGGCCGGGTCCTCGAACGACTCGCGCAGGGCGTCGGTGGTTCCGCACGCCTCGGTCGCGCCGGCGTCGACCGGTGGGCCGGCGTCTTCACCGCCCGCCTCGCAGTAGCCTTCGGCGCTGCAGCTCAGGCCGTCCGGGCAGTTCTGGTCGGAGTCGCAGCGGAACCGCCCGCCGTCGAAGCTGGCCGAGAACCCGCATCCCGCCAGGGCCGTCGCGGCGATTGCGAGATGCGCTGGTCGTCCTGGCACGCCCGCCTCCGGTCCTCGAGCGTAGCACGCGGCCTCGAGGACTGGAGGCGCCGGATGTGGTCGCAGGTGCGGGATGCCGCCGGCCGGGCCTGGCCGGGCCTAGCCGCCCATGCAGTCGCAGTCGGTCTCGTCGGAGACGCCGTCGCCGTCGCCGTCGCCCTCGAGGTCGGATACCGAGCTGGCGCCCGACTCGGAGCCGGAGGCGACGCAGTCCTCGTCGGAGTCGGAAGTGCCTTCGTTGTCCTGGTCGCCGTCGCCGTCGTGATCGCCCGACGATTCGTCGCTGTTGGTGCCGTCGCTGTCGTCCCCTTCCTCGCACTCACCGTGCCCGTCCTCGTTGGAGTCGCCGTCGCCGTCGCAGTCGCCGCCGTCGTCCTCGCCGGTGCGGGCGATGATGCACTCGCCGGTGTAGCCGGTCTCGTCCGATCCCGAGTCGGACGTGTCACCCTCGCTCTCGTACCCCTCCGGTCCCGACGCCGAGTCGGAGTCTCCGCCGTCCCCGTGGTCGCCGTCGTCGCTGCCGTCGCTCGCGTCGTCCGAGTCGGAGTCGGCGTCGCCGCAGACCCGGTCGTCCATCTGGCCGTCGCCGTCTGCGTCGGCGGTTCTCAGCCCCAGGGTCGTGCTCTTGACGCACTGGATCCCGTGGCCGGTGTCGTAGCAGCTCTTGACCAACCGTCCGACGTCCGATGGCTCGCCGGTCTGGCTGAACGCGCATGAGGTGAGAACGAGACCGGCGACGAGCGCCAGGAATACAACGACACGCGACATGGTGATGACCTCCGTGCTCCGGTTTCCTTCAGGAGAGCCTTAGCAGCGGGCGTGCCGGAGCCGGCGCGCGAGGCGGTGCTCTCCGCCGCCCATCGATCTGCGGAGCTGCGAAGAGCTGTACGGAGCGCGTACATCGGATCTCTGCGGCCTTTCCCGCCCACCCTGTAACCCGCATCGCCACAATGACGCTGTCCCGACTTCGCGCGGTGTGCGCCTCCCGGACAGTCGCTGCGTGCTCATGCCGGCGGAAACGCAGGCGCTCGCATGGCACGGCGGATGTACGGGAACCTCGAGGTGGACGAAACGCTCTCGCAGGTCGAAGCGCGCTTCCTGGTCTCGGCCGACGAGGCGAAGGGCTTCCTCGCCCGCGGTGCTCGCCACCTGGCGCCCGATCTCTTCGACGCGGCTCGGCCGATCGCCTTCGCCCGCACGACCTACTTCGACAGCGACGAGCAGGAGCTCTTCCGCAGCCAGCGCCGCCGCCGCGTCCGCCTGCGCGAATACGCCGGCGCCCCCGGTCCCGAGGGCATCGCGACCCTGACCGGCATCTGGGCGTTCGAGGTCAAGGAGTCGAGCGATCGCCTGCGCCACAAGGCGCGCACGGTCGGCGACCGGGCCGAGCTCAAGCGCCTCTTGCGGCGCGGTCCCTGGCGGCCGATCGATCCGGCGCTGGCGCAAGCCGCAGCCCAGGTGCGCAGCGGCTGGCTCCGGCCCTGGCTGACCACGTTCTTCCGCCGCCGCTCCTACAGCGGCGACGGCATCCGCATCACGCTCGACGACCGGCTGACCTTCTGCCGTCCGGTCCGCCTCGGCCGCGCCGGCGAGCCGGCCGAGCCGAGCGATGTGGTCGGGCGAGGCCCGCAGCTCATCCTCGAGCTCAAGCTGGACGGCGCGCCCCCCGCCTGGATCGCCGAAGCGACCCGCGATTTCCTGGTCATGACCCGGTTCTCCAAGTTCCGGGACGGCATCCTCGCGATCGGCCGTGCCGACGAGCTGCGGGGCGCGGCGGGGGCGCCGCGTGCTAGCATGGCCGAGTGGCTCCGAGCCTCGGGGTCCTCGCCGGAGCATGCGCCGCGGTCTCCCTGACCGCCTGCCTGGCCGCGCCCCATCGGGGCGGCGAGGACGGCGGCGGCGAGGATGACGGCGGCGGCCGGCCCGATGCGCTGCGTCTGGGCGGCTCCTACCACACCCACTGCGCGATCCGCTCCGGCGGAGCGCTCTACTGCTGGGGTGCCGGCGGAGCGGGACAGCTGGGCGACGGCGCCGCCCTCGATCGCGACAACGCGGTGCCGGTGCTGGACGAGTCCAGCCAGCCGCTCACCGGCGTCCGCGCAGTGACCGGCGGCCTCGACCACAGCTGCGCGATCGTCGGCGACGGCACGGTCCGCTGCTGGGGGTCCAACGACCTCGGCCAGCTCGGCGACGGGGGAAGCCAGAACACCATGCAGGTGGAGACCAGCGTGGTCGGGGTGACCGGCGCCGCCGAGCTGTCGGCCTTCGGTCCCCACACCTGTGCCCTCATCAGCGGTGGCGGCGTCCTCTGCTGGGGGAGCGACATCGACGGCGAGCTGGGCAACGACGGCGTCGGCGGGCCGGTCCCCGAGTCCTTCCCGATGGAAGACGCCGACGGCCTGATCGGGGACGCCATCGCCGTCGCCACCGGGCACCACCACAGCTGCGCGGTGCGCGCGGACGGGCGGGTCTGGTGCACCGGCCTCAACGCGCAGGGGCAGCTCGGCCGCTACTCCGGTGAGGCGTTCGAGTGCAGCCGCGACATCCCGCGCGTCCTCGAGACCGCCGCCGGCGAGTACCTCGAGGGGGCATCGCAGGTGGCCGGCGGGTTCCGGCAGTCCTGCGCGATCACCGGCGCGACCGTCGAGTGCTGGGGCGACCCGCGCTGCGGCCAGCTCGGCGACGGGACGGAGATCACCGCCTGCCTGGCTCCGACCGGGGAGGTGTGCGACGACGAGGGCTCATCGCCACCGGTCCAGGTCGACCTCGGCGTCTTCGCGTCGTGCAGCCCGATCCAGATCGGCGCCGGCGAGGACTTCGCCTGCGTCCTGTGCGCCGAGGGCACGGTCGGTTGCTGGGGCGCCGGCACCCGGGGCAGGCTGGGCAATGGGCTGGAGAGCTCGAGCTCGAGCGCGGTCCTGGTCGCGGGGATCGAGCAGGTCGAGGAGATCTCCGTCGGCGCGCAGTCTGCCTGCGCCCGGGTGGCCGGCGGCGAGGTCTACTGCTGGGGCGAGGGCAGCGAGGGCCAGCTGGGCAACGGGGTCTCGGGGGCGCCGGTCTTCTCCACGTCTCCGGTGCCGGTCATCGGGCTGCCGCCATGAGCTACCGCGCTCGCATCAGCTCGATTCCGGCAGAGATGGCGGCGGAGATGGCCGGCGTCTCGTGGCACGGGGACGACCCGCGCTGCCCACCGATCGCCGAGCTCGCGCTCATCCGCCTCGTCCACCTCGACCCGGCCGGCGTCGAGCGCGAGGGCGAGCTGGTGGTGGCCGCCGAACTGGCCGACGACGTCGCCGGCGCCTTCGAGCGGCTGCACGCCGCCGGCTTTCCCATCGCGCGCATGGAGCGGATCGATCACCACGGCGGCAGCGACGACCGCTCGATGGCGGCCAACAACTCGAGCGGTTTCAACTTCCGCACCATCGCCGGCAGCGATCAGCTGTCCTTGCACGCGCTCGGCCGCGCCATCGACATCAACCCCCTGTGGAACCCGTACGTGGTCGGCAGCGCGGTCCACCCGCCGGCCGGCGCCGCCTACCTCGACCGCGCCCGGGTGCGGCCCGGCATGATCGTGCGCCCCGGCCCGGTCACCGATGCGTTCGACGCCATCGGCTGGGAGTGGGGCGGCGACTGGACGCGCGGGGTCAAGGACTACCACCACTTCGCGGCGCGACCGTGAACTCGTCGACGATCCGGCCCCCCTGGTCGATCACCCGGGCGAACAGCCCATCGGGCGAGACGCCGGCCAGGACGAGCGAGCGGGTGTCGGTGTCGCTGACGATCGCGGCGCACTCCGGCTCGTTGTCTCCCTCGCTGCCGGGCGCCAGCTTGCCGGCGTTCGCCATCACGTGGAGGATGCGCCGCCCGCCGACCTCGAGGATCGAGCGCTCGTAGTACTTGTCGTGGCCGACCAGGATGAGGTCGGGGCCGCCGCTGGCGGCGAAGGCGGCCACCAGGTTGTCGATCACCCAGCGCCGCTGGTCGGTGCGCGCCGGCGCATGCGACGAGCAGGCCGGGTAGTGCCAGGCGCCGATGGTGAAGCGCGGCGGGTCGGGCGCGTCGCGCGAGGCCGTCATGCTCTGGGCGACCCAGAGCGGCTCGGTGCCGATGTCGGGACTGGCGCCGTCGAAGGTCGAGTCGAGCGTGAGGATCTCGACCGCACCGTAACGGGTCGCGTACCAGCGCTCGTTGTTGGGCAGCTCGAACAGGGACTCGAGGATCGCGCTCCCGGCGGCGCCGTTCACGTGGTTGGAGTGGGCGGGTAGGAAGATGACGTTCGAGATCCACGGCCGCGCGGTGCGGAGGTAGTCGACCCACTCGGCGTCCTCGTCGCCGTGGTCCACCATGTCGCCCGACTCGATGGCCAGCTGCGGCTGGAACGCGCGGATCGCGCCGGCGAAGCGAGCCGCCTCCTCCGAGTAGCTCGGGGCGTGGATCTCGGCGAGGTGAACCAACCGCCACTCGTCGAGCCCGGGCGTGGTGAAGACGCCCTCGCGCACCGCGCCGCTGCCGTCGAGGACGACGCGGTAGCGGAACGTGGTGGCGGCCGGCAGCTCACCCAGGTCCACGTGGTGCAGCGTGGCGGGTCGGGGGGCGGCGATGCTGGTCCCCTCACCGTCCGCCGACTCCAGGACCACCACGCCGGTGGTCGACTCCACGGTGCGCCAGCCGACCGCGATCCGGCCCGGCGCCGGCATGGTGAGCCAGGGCGGGGTCTCGAACTCGGGCGGCAGCGGGGTGTCGTCCGGCCAGGCGAGGGCACTGGCGGCGGCACCCGGCAGCTCCGGATCGGAGACCGGATCCCACACCGCGGTCTCCCGCGCGCAGGCCCCCGCCAGGACCGCGGTAAGAACGGCGCCACGCACCACGCCGATCGATTGTACCGCGCCGCCCTCAGCTGGCGGGGAATACCCGGCGGGCGATGGCGCGGACCGGCCGGCTCTGGGTGGCCTGCGCCAGGAGGCTATAGACCACAGGTACCACAACCAGCGTCAGCAGCATCGAGGTGAGAAGGCCACCGATGACGGTGATGGCCATCGGGGCACGCGTCTCGCCGCCCTCCGACAGCGCCAGGGCGACCGGCAGCATGCCGAACACCATGGCGGCGGTGGTCATCAGGATGGGACGCAGCCGCACCGGCCCGGCCTCGAGCAGGGCGTCGTTCAGCGCCATGCCGCGGCCGCGCAGGGTGTTGGTGTAGTCGACCAGCAGGATGGCGTTCTTGGTGACCAGTCCCATCAGCATGATGACCCCGATCATCGAGAAGATGTTTCTCGTCATGCCCGAGATGAAGAGCGCGCCGAAGGCGCCGATCAGCGAGAGCGGCAGGGACAGCATGATGGTGAAGGGGTGGACGAAGCTGTTGAACTGAGCCGCCAGCAGCATGTAGACGAACACCACGGCCAGGAGCAGTGCCACCCCCATGTACTGGAAGGACTCCGCCATCACCTGGGCCATGCCGGCGAAGTCGGTGGTGAGGTGGCCGGGGACCACCTTCTTCGACGCCGCCTGGAGCTTGGTGATGCCGTCGCCGAGCGGCACGCCGTCGAGGTTGGACAGGACGGTGATCTGCCGCTGGCGGCCCTGGCGCTCGATGGCGGCCGGGCCGCTCTCCGGAACCACCTCCACCACGTTGGCCAGGTCGACCAGCTGACCGGACGAGGACCTGACCTTGAGGTTCTCGAGCCGCTGGAAGCCGGACTTGAGCTGCTCGGGCAGCGCCATGGTGACGTCGAAGATGTCGAGCCCCTCCTTGAGCTCGCTCACCTTGTCGCCGGCGATGAGGGCGCGCAGGGTGGTGGCGACCGCGGCGACCGGGACGCCGAGGTCGGCTGCCCGCTCGCGGTTGACGTCGACCGCCAGCTCGGGGCGGCCGCCCCGGTGGGTGGTGTCGACATCGACGAAGCCGGGGTTCTTCTTCAGCTCGGCGACCAGGGCGTCGGCCGCTCTGGCCAGCTCGTCGAGGTCCTTGCCGCGGATGTTGAACTGGATCTGCTGGCTGCGGAAACCGCCGCCCGACACCGCGTTGATCGGGGCGACCGAGAAGGTGGCCGACTTGACGTCGCCGTAGCGCTCGCGGACCCAGGCCATGACGTCGGTCTGGTGGAACGGGCGCTGCTTGCGCGGCGTGAGCTGCACCGCGATCTTGCCCTGGTTGACCTGGCCCTGCTCGCCGCCTCCGACGGTGACGAAGGTGTGGGCGACGCCGGGCGCGTTCTTGCGCAGGTCGCTGGCCACCACCTCGATGTACTTGGTGGTGAGGGCGAGGGAGCTGCCGATCGGCAGCTCGACCTGGACCTCGAACTCGGCGCGGTCCTCGGGCGGGATGAACTCCTGCGGGACCCGGGTGACCAGGGCGCAGGAGCCGATCATGCAGACGAAGGCGATGCCCAGCGTCTTCCAGCGATTGCGCAGCGCCCAGCCGATGATCCGCCGGTAGCCGTGCTCGATGCGGTCGAGGAACCAGGCGAAGGGGCGGAAGATGACGAATGGCCGCGCCCCCTCGTGGTGCGCGCGCAGGAGGCGCGAGGCGAGCATCGGCGTGACGGTGAACGAGACCAGGGCCGAGACCGCGACCGCGAAGCTCACCGTGAGGCCGAACTGGTAGAAGAACCGGCCCACGATACCCTTCATGAACGCCACCGGCAGGAACACGGCGATCAGCGACGCGGTGGTGGCGAGCACCGCCAGGCCGATCTCCGAGGTGGCGTCGTTGGCGGCGTCGGTGGCCTTCTTGCCCTGGGCCAGGTGGCGGAAGATGTTCTCGATGACGACGATGGCGTCGTCGATGAGGATGCCGACCGACAAGGACAGGGCCAGCATCGTCATGTTGTTGAAGGTGAAGCCCATGAAGTCGATGAACCAGAAGGTCGCGACCACCGAGCTCGGGATGGCGACCGCGCTGATCAAGGTCGAGCGCGGGTCGTGCAGGAAGAAGAGGATGATGACGACCGCCAGGATGCCGCCGAACAGGAGGTCGAACTGCACGTCGTCGATCGAGCGCTCGATGTAGCCGGACCAGTCGGACGGGATCGAGACCGCGGCCCCTTCCTTCTCGAGCTGAGCGGTCAGCTGCTCGACCTCGGCGCGCACCAGCTTGGCGATCTTCACCGTGTTGGCGCCCGACTGCTTGCGCACCGTGAGGGCCACCGCCGAGGTGCCGTCCATCGACGACCAGGAGCGGGCCTCCTCGGCGCCGTCGACCACGTCGGCGACCTGCGACAGGCGGACCACGGCCCCGGCGGCGCCCGACAGGATGATGTCGCGGATCTCCTGCACGCTGCGCACCTCGCCGCGGGTCTTGACGGTGAGCTCGCGGGTGCCCAGCTCGACCCGGCCGGCCGGCATCTCGAGGTTCTGCGACACCAGCGCACGTGAGACGTCCTCGACGGTGAAGCCGAGGCCGGTCAGGTCCGCCGGCCGGATGAGGACGTGGATCTCGCGCTCGCGCCCGCCGATCAGCTCGACCGCGCCGACCCCGTTGACCCGCTGGATGCGGTCCTTGACGACGTCGTCCGCCAGGCGGGTCAGCTCGCGCGGCTCGAGCTTGCCCGACAGGGCGACCGACATGATGGGGGCCGAGCCGACGTCGAGCTTCTGCACCTTGGGCGGCTCGATGCCCTTCGGCAGGATCGAGAGGATGCCCGACACCCGGTCGCGGACGTCCTGCGCCGCCTGGTCGACGTCCACCTCGAGGTCGAACTGGATGAAGACCTGGGTCACCGACTCGACGTTGACCGAGCGCAGGACCTTGATGCCGGACATCGTGTTGACCGCTTCCTCGATCGGGTCGGCGACCTTGGATTCCATCGAGGCCGGGTCGGCGCCCGGGTAGACCACGGTCACGGTGATGAACGGGAAGTCGACGTTGGGGAACAGGTCGACGCCGACCCGCGGGTAGCTGAAGGTGCCGAGGACGATGAGGACCCCGACCAGCACCAGGGCGAACACCGGGCGCCGGATCGATATCTCTGCGATCTTCACTTCTCCGCCGCCTTTCCGCTGCCCAGGGTCACCACGGCCAGCATCCCGGACTTGAGCCGGCCGTCGGCGTTGTCGAGGATGGCGACGTACTCGACGGTCCGCGTGTGCGGGTCGACGGTGGGTGCCACCCAGGAGACCTTGGCCTCCCGCTTCTCGCCCAGCGCCTCGAGGCTCACCTCGACCGCGGCCCCGACCTGGAGGGTGGCGAGCGAGGCCTCCGGCATGCGGAAGCGGAGCTTGAGCCGGGACTGATCCTCGACGACCACCACCACGGTCGGCGGCATCATGGTGGCCATCTCGCCCGGGTTCTTCGGGACGTCGGTCACCACGCCGGAGATCGGCGACTGCACCGAGGCATCGCCCAGGCCGCGGCGCGCCATGGAGACCCCGACCCGGGCCTGGTCGACCGCGGCGAGGCCGGCGTCGTACTGCGCCTTGACCTTGTCGAACTGCGCTGGCTCGATCGCGTTCTTGTCGAGCAGGCGCTGCATGCGGTCGTACTCGACCTTGGCGGCGGCCAGCCCGACCTCGGCGCTCTTCAGGGCCGAGCGCGCCTGGTCGACCCGCAGGGACATGTCGGTGCCGCGCAGCCTGAAGAGCAGCTGCCCCTTCTTCACCTTCTGTCCCTCCTCGACCGCGATCGAGTCGATGATGGCCGACATGCTGGGCGCCACCTCGGCGCGATCGATCGGCTCGGTGGTGCCGGTGGTCCGGTCCGGGGCCGCCTGGGCCGGCTGGTCGCGCTCCACCGGCGGTGTGGTGTCGGGCAGGGCCGGGCGAGCCGCGGCGCCGGCGCCCTTGGCCGGTGGCATCTCGTCCTTGCCGGACGAGTCGTGCTTGCAACCGGATGCGGCGAAAAGGCCGGCGGCGACGAGGATCGAGGCGATGCGGGTCGTGCTCATCGTTGTCCTGTGGCGGGGAGGAGGGCGGCGGGAAGCTGCCCGGTGGCGCGCGCGAGGGCGGCGAGCTCGAGGAAGTAGGCGTGGCGGGCGTTGGCGTGGCTGATGCGCGCCTGCGCCACCTCGGTCTCGGCGGCCAGGAGATCGGTGGTGGTGGTGGCGCCCTCCTGGAAGCGCGCCTCCTGGATGCGGAAGGCCTCCTCGGCGGCCGCCAGGCCGACCCGGGCCACCTCGAGAGCGTCGAACGCCGCCCGCGCCTGTCGCGCGGCGCGCCTGACCTCGACCCGGAGGCTGTCGGCCATGCGCGAGGCCGCCATCGCCGCCTGGTCGGCCTGATGCGAGACCGCCTTGTAGGCGTGCCAGGTCGAACCCCAGTCCCACAGGTTCCAGTTGAGCTGCAGGCCGACGAACCAGGCGTTCTCCGGCTGGAACGGCCCGTTGCCGGTGCTGTGCTCCACGGCGCCGATGGCGTTCAGGTTGGGGAACAGGTCGGCCATCTGCACCCTGGCGCCGGAGCGGGCCTGGTCGGCGCGCGCGCGGGCGGCGCGCAGCTCGGGGCGGCGCTGGACCGCCTGGCGCACTGCCTGGTCGGGAGACATCGGCGGCTGGCTGATCTCGGCCGGCAGCTCGTCGACCAGCTCGAGCCGGATCCCGTCGGGCAGCCCGATGGCGAGGATGAGGTTGTCGAGCGCGCTCTCGGCGTCGCTGGCGGCGGCGATGGCCTGGCGGCGGGTGGAGGCCAGCGCCGCCTCGAGCCGCATCACGTCGACCTGGCCGAGGACGCCGCCCTCCTTGAGGGCGCGGGCCCGCTCGAGCTGGGCCTTGACCAGCTGGGTCCGGCTCTGCGCGATGTCGCTGGTCGCGCGGGCGAGCAGGACGCCGAGGTAGGCGCTCGCCACGTTGTACGCCACCTCGAGGCGCCGCGCGGCGTGGTCCTCCTGGCTGGCGCGCAGGCCGTTCCTCTCGACGGCGACCAGGTGGGTGATCACCAGCTGCGGCGAGAGCGGCAGGACGGCGGTCGCCCTGGAGTTGGTGGTGAGCTGCTCGCGCACGACGATGGTCGCCGGCGGCGCGCCCGGCATCGGCGGGGCTCCCAGGAAGGTGAGCTCGTCGTCCCACTCGATGGCGCTCGCCTCGATGGTCACCGCCGGCCAGCGCTTGCGCTCGCTGGACTTGACCCGGTGGCGGGCGGACTCGACGCTCTCCTGCGAGATCGCCAGGTCGGGGCTCCTTCCCAGCGCCAGGTCGACCGCGCCGCCCAGGGTCAAGCGATCGCCGGTCGGCGCCGCCGCCGGCTGGGCGGCGGCCACGGCGGGAGCGGCGGCCACCGCGATGACGAGGATGGCTCTCATGGCTGCGTGCTGGCTCCCCGGAGGAAGAGGTCGACCACCGCCTGGGCCTGATCGACCAGGTTCAACGCGCCCTCCTGGCGCGCCCACCCGCGAACCACCCCGTGGACCGCTCCGGTCAGGAAATCGGCCTGGGCGGAAATCGGGATGTCGGCGCGAAGGAAACCGTCGGCGGCGGCCCGCCCGAGCGGCTCCGCGAAGGCCGCCTGGTAGTCGCGCTGGGCATCCATGCAGCGGCGCATGTGCTTCCCTGGGATGCCGCCGCCGGCCAGGACGGTGAACAGCGCTCGATGTGACTCGAAGTGCTGGAAGCTGGCCCGCACCACCGCCACCAGGCGGTCCCTGTGCGGCGCCGTGCTCTCCGCCTCGGCGGCGGCGCCCACCGCGGCGACCAGCTGGTCGAGCCGGCGCTCGAGGAGCGAGCTCAACAGCGTGTCGCGGTTGGCGAAGTAGTTGTACAGGGTGCCGGTGGCCAGGCCGCACTCGGCCGCCACGTCGGACATCCGGGTGCCGGCCAGGCCGCGCTTGACGAAGACCTGCTCGGCCGCGTCGATGATGCGATCGCGGTAGAGCTGCCGCGTCTGGGCCTTGAGCGAGGCCCGCCCGCGACTTCTTGCCGCACCCCCTGCGCCCTTGTTCAGCTTGTTCAGTTTCATGAATACCTGTTCACCAGACGTGAACAGGCATTCATATGGCCAGAACGGCCCGGCGTGTCAAGCCGCCCTCCCCTCGATGAGCGGCGGCGGACGGCGCGACACCCCTCCTGATGTGCGCCGTCCGCCGCTTTCCCCCGGCGTCAGAGGCCGAACTCGATGTCGGCCACGCCGTCGCAATCGATGTCGATCCCTTCCGGGATCCCGTCGCCGTCGTCGTCGATGATGCCCGGGACGCAGCCGTCCAGCACGTCGGGCAGGTCGGGCAGGTCCGGCACATCCACGTCGGGGATGTCGATGGTGATCTCGGCGTCGCCGTCGCAGTCGAGGTCGATGCCGTCGGGGACTCCGTCGCCGTCCTCGTCGAGGACCGGCTGATCGCAGGCGGCGATGTCGACCACACCGTCGCAGTCGAGATCGACTCCGTCCGGCACCCCGTCACCGTCGCTGTCCACCGCGGCGGCGCAGCTCGGGTCGAGCCCGATGTCCGCCGCGCCGTCTCCGTCGAGGTCGATGCCGTCCGGGTTCCCGTCGCCGTCCTCGTCGACCAGGCCGACCTGGGCGCTGACGCGATCGGCTGGGCGCTCCGGGTCTCCGACCTGACAGGCCGCGACCAGAAGCAAGGCGGCGATGGCGTGATGCGATGCGAGGCGAGTCATGGCGGCTCCTTCGGCAGTTCTCCACCTCCATCGCAAGGTGGGTGCCAGCGGAGCCGCCGGCCAAGCACCCGGAAGGCGGCCCGTGACACGGGCCACCCCCGGGGTTCGAGTCAGGTACCGCGGGCTTTGCCCAGCAGCGCCGCCACCGCCTGCGCCTCGCCACTGGACGACTGGCTGCTCGGCGCCCCGTTGGCGTACTTGTTCAAGAGGTCGCGCAGGTGATTGCGGTCCATGCTCACCGCTCGCGCCGCGCGCGACAGGTTGCCGCCGAAGCGGTCGACCAGCTCGCGAACGTAGACCCGCGTCCAGCAGCCGATGGCCGATTCCTTGGCGTCGCGGAAGGAGACCGTGAAGTCCATCTCCGGCCAGGTGTTCTCGCTGCGCGGCGAGGACGTGCTCAGCCCTTCGGTGGCGGCCGCTTCGCCGAGCAGCACCGCGCGTTCGACCGCGCTGCGCAGCTCGCGCACGTTGCCGCCCCAGGGCTGACGCATGAGCCGCATGATCAGCTCGGCCGGCGGCGCCGCGTCCGCGCTCTTCACCAGCTGCCGGTAGAAGTGGGCCACCAGCATCGGGATGTCCTCGCGCCGGTCGCGCAGCGGCGGCACCGTCACCCGCATGACGTTGAGCCGGTAGAACAGGTCGGTGCGGAACTGGCCGGCGTTGACCTCGTGGCGCAGGTCGCGGTTGGTCGCCGCGATCACCCTGACGTCGACGTGGATGGGCGTGACCGATCCGATGCGGCGCACCTGGCGCCCCTCGAGGACGCGCAGGAGCTTCGGCTGCAGGTCGGGTCCGAGCTCGCCGATCTCGTCGAGGAACACGGTGCCGCCGCTGGCCGCCTCGAAGGCGCCGATCCGGCGCTCGTCTGCGCCGGTGAACGATCCGCGCTCGTGGCCGAACAGCTCGCTCTCGATCAGGCTGGGCGGGATGGCGGCGCAGTCCACCACCACGAACGGCCCCGAGGCGCGCCCGCTCATGCGGTGGATGGTCTCCGCGATGGCGCCCTTGCCGGTGCCGGTCTCCCCGTCGAGCAGGATGGTGGTGTCGCTGCCGACCACCCGCTCGAGCAATCCGAACACGCGCCGCATCGCCGGGCTCTGCCCCAGGACGTCGCCGAAGCAATCCCGTTCGCTGAGCGGGTGCGAGACCCGCTCCTCGAGCGCGTCGAAGCGCACCGTGGTCTCGCCGAGCTGGACGAGCGCGCCCGACTCGACGTAGGCGCTGTCGATCCGGTAGCTGGCCAGGCAGGTCCCGTTGGTCGATCCCAGGTCGCGCAGCTGGAAGCCGTTCGGCGTGGCGGTGATGACGGCGTGGTGGCGCGAGACGGTCGGGTCGGTCACCACCAGGTGGTTGCCGGGGGCGGTGCCGATCGAGAGCTCGGTGCCCTCGGCGGCACCGATCTGGCCCCGGTTGGGACCGCTGACCACCTCCACTCGGAAACGCTGCACCTGCACCTCACGGGCGGTGGCGGCGACGGCTCGGGTTCTCCAGTTCGGGCTGCGCATTCGGGGGTTGGCGCTCATACGGCTCCTTGGGTTTCCTACCAGTCCTGGATCGCGAGGAGGGAACCGGCGAGGGGGGCTCTGCCGGCAAAGCTGACGTCGCCGCTCCTGGACAGGACGGCGACTGACACCGCGGGGTGGCGACCGGCCCGTTCGGTCACCATCCGTTCGAACTCGACCACGCCATCGGGCCCGGCGTCGGGCGAGCGTGGCCGCACGAAGAGCATCGACTCGCTGGCCTCGAGCGCAGGCACGAAGCCGCGAGTGCAGAAGTGGGCGCGGGCGGCCGACCAGACCGCTTCGGCGTCGTCGAGGGCGAGGCCGAGCTCGTCCGAGTCGGCCTGCGCGTCGACGCGGACGTCGACCCGCACCGCCAGCGCGGGGCGGACCTGGCCGGCTGCCGCCTCGCCGCCGAGCGCGGCGCGGAAGGCGCCGAGGAGCTCGCGCGGGCCGGCGTGGCGGCGGTCGACCTCGATGCTCATCGCGGTCGTCACCACCTCGTCGACCGCGGCCGGCAGCGCGGCGCGCGCCGAGGGGCGCGGCCGGCGCGCGTGGCAGTGCAGGTACTGCATCGCGGTGGCCGAGTCGTCGGCGAACGGGGGCTCGCCGACCAGCATGTGGTAAAGGAGCGCGCCGAGCCCGTAGACGTCGGTCCGCTCGCTCGCGGCCCGGCCCGCCACCTGCTCGGGTGCCATCGCCGACGGCGAGCCGAGCGCCTGACGCGAGAGGGTCAGCCCGCCGCCGAGCGCCGGATCGGTGAGCTTGGCGATTCCGAAGTCGAGGAGGACGACGCGGCCGCCCTCGACCAGGAAGACGTTCGACGCCTTGATGTCGCGATGGATGACGCCTGCATCATGTGCGCGCGCCAGCGCGTCGCAGACCGGGGCGAGGATCGACATCGCGTCGCCGGGGGTCAGCCGCCCCCGGCGGGCGATGTGGCTGTCGAGATCCACGCCATGCAGGAGCTCCATGGCGAACCAGGGGCGTCCGTCCTCGGCCCGGCCGACCTCGAGCACCTCCACGATGCCGGCGTGACGTACGCGGCCGAGGACCTCGACCTCGCGCGAGAAGCGAGCCAGCGCTTCCGGCGAGCCGGCCAGCTCGGCGTGGAGCAGCTTGACGGCGGCGGCGCCGCGCGGTCCGCCGGCGGCGCGGAACACGGTGCCGAACCCGCCCTCGGCGATGATCGCCTCGAGCGCGAAGGCTCCGAGCCGGCTGCCGGCGCCGATGTCGCCGGGCTGGCTCATTCGTCGACCAGGTAGGTGGTGATGACCTCGGGATAGATCGGCGGGGGCTCGAGCGGGTCGGCGAGGTCCTCTCCCTCGCAGTTGCCGTAGTAGCCCTCCCAGCCGGCGTCCTGGCCGCAGGTGCTCTCGCTCTCCAGCGGCGGATAGACGCACGGGCCGGTGTTGTTGAGGCCGCAGTCGCCGGTGCCGCAGATCCGCTTCATCAAATAATCGTGCGAGGTGTCCTCGTGCGTCTCGTCGTCGTCGAACGCGATCAGCGCGCGGCCCGCGCAGGCGTAGAGCGGCTGCACCGGGTAGTCGATGCCGGTGACCGCGAAGACGTTGCCGTAGAAGGCGGCCTCCTGCAGGGTGAACTCGTCGCTGATGCTCTGGTCCCAGACCAGGCCGGCGTTGCCGCCGCGCAGCGACACCGTCACCGGGATCCCGTAGGCGTTGGCGTGGGCGAGCACGCAGGCGCTGATCCACCTCTGACAGCTGTCGCCGCAGCCGGCGTCGACCCACTCGCGGCCGAGGCCGAAGAGGCCCGGGTAGTGATTGTCGGCAGCCACCAGCTCCGTCCCCTGGTCCAGGGCGCAGAGCGCGAGGTACTCGAGGTGATCGGCGCCCGCCGGGTGGCCGAGCAGGCGGTCGAGCGAACCAGAATCAGCGACCGCTACGGTCTCGCTCTCCCAGTGCCCGATCGCCGTGGGCTCGAGGAGCATCAGCGCGGTGAGGTCGAGCTGGAGTCCGTTCGACGACAGCTTGCCGCCGGCCGGATCGGAGGTGGAGCCGGTGCCGCCGCCGCCGCTGCCGCTCGAGTCCCCGTCGTCGTCGTCGCTGCCGACGCCGGTGCCGGGGATCTCGACCGTACAGCCGGACAGGAGCAGAGCTCCTGCCAGGACGAGGCACGGGCGAACCATGACGCGCGACACTGCACACGTCGTACCCGGGCCAATTGCGCATGATCCGGCCAGCAGTTTCGCCGGACCTGGGGGACGGGACCCCGCTGGGGCCTCGTTCTGATGGCTTTCACCTACAGAGGGAGACCCCAACCGTGCGGACCAGGGGCCGCGGCTGTGTACACCGCGGCTACAGATTCTCGAAGCGATGCCGCCAGATGGGAGCGTCGTCGAGGCACGCGGCGGCCTCGTCGCGGGCGGCGCGCCCGAGCTCGGCGAGGTCCGGATCGGAGGGGGCGCGGCCTGCAGCCCGGAGCGCCCAGTAGAGGACCTCGAGTCGGTCGTCGGGCGCCAGGGCGGCGCGGGCGTCGTCGAGCAGCGCGGCCCAGGTGGCGGCCGGCGCGGCGTCGAGCCAGGCGCTGACCAGGCGCACGAACAGGCGCGAGGCGGGCGAGCGCTCGGCCTCTGGCACCTCGACCTCCACCTGGCCGAGCGCGGCGCGCGCCTCGGATTCCTCGCCGAGCGCGATGGCGATGCGCGCGATGAGGAGCGAATCCTCGGCGGCCGGGCGCCCGAGGAAGCGCTGCTGGAGGAAGCGGCTGCGGCGGGCCAGGTCGAGCGCCTCGCGGTCGTCCTCGCCGCTCCAGTAGAGATCTTCGGCCAGGTTGTAGGTGGCGTTGCGCTCCGGCTCCGGGTGGCCGATCTGGCGGGCGAGATGCGCTGCCTCGCGCAGGTCGGCGCGCGCGAGATCGGGCCGCTTCCTCGCCGACCAGAGGAACATGCGGTTGACGTGGGCGGCGCACAGGTGGAGGCGGTCGCCGCTGGCGCGCGCGAGGGCCAGGGCCTCGTCGAAGCGCGCCTCGGCCGCGGCGAGATCGCCGGCGCGCACCAGGACCGGGCCGAGCAGGACCAGCGCGACCGTGCGGGTGTCGGGGTCGTGAACGGCGGTGGCGGCGGCCGCGCGGGTCAACAGGCGGACGGCGGTGGCGACGTCGCCGGCGCGCCAGGCGGAGCGGCCGCGCGCCAGCTCGCTCATCGCCTCGAGCACCGGATGGCTGAGGGCGTCCGCCTCCCCGGCGGCGCGCTCGGCGCGCACAGCGGAGCCGCGGTAGTCGTTGGCCCAGTCGAGCGCGGTGGCCTGCTCGAACAGCGCGACCACGGCGCCCTGCGCGTCGCCGGCGGCGCGCAGCAGGCGCTCGGCTTCCTCCAGATCGGCGAGCGCGTCGGGCGCGCGGCCGATCCGGTAGCGCTGGCGTCCTCGGCCGAGGAGCGCGAGAGCGCGCAGTGAGTCGTCCGGGGCGTGCGCCAGGGCGGCGGTGAACTGGCGGTCGGCGTCGACGGTGCGGTGGTTGCAGGCGGCGTCGCCGGCGAGCGCCAGGTAGGCGGAGGCGGCCTCGCGCGAGGCGCCGAGCGCGCCGGCGTGGTGCGCGACCGCGGCGAGCGCGCGCGGCCTGGCGGCGCCGCGCCAGTGGTCGAGACCGCGGCGGTGGATGCGCTCCCGCTCGGCCGGGTCGAGACCGCGCTCGATGCCGGCCGCCAGCGCCGAGCTCGCGATCCGGTAGCGGCCGCCGTCGTCGACGGCGAGGAGACCGCGCGCCGTCAGCTGGAAGAGTCCGACGTCGGTGTCGGCGGCCGGAGCGCTGCTGCCCTGGTGGAAGGCGGCCGAGGCGGCGTCGACCTCGTCGCGATCGAAGCCGGGCAGGAGCGCGGCGCACAGGCGTGCGAGCGCGGCCAGTTCCGGGGTGAGGCGATCGAGCTCGCGGCCGGCCAGCCACTCGATCGACGGCGACGCCGGCAGCGCCTCGAGCTCGGCGGTGGCCAGGTAATGTCCGCCGCCCGGGCCGCGGAGGATGAGGCCCTGCGCCGCCAGCGCGCGGCACAGCTCGACCAGCGCGAGCGGACGGCGGTCGGCCATGTGCGCGATGCGCCGGAGCGCGTCCTCGGGCGGATACTCGGCCGGCTCGAGCAAGTGCGCGGCGAGCTGCATCGCGTCCGGCTCGGACAGCGGGCCGAGGGCGAGGCGATCGTGGTGGCGCGCCCGGGCACCCCAGGCCGGGCGCAGGCGGTCGAGCTGCGGCGAGGCCCCGACCGCGATCCACAGCGCCACGCCCAGTCCGTCGAGCGAGGCGTACTCGAGCGCATCGAGCAGGCGGTCGTCGAGGTCCTGGGCGTCGTCGAGCACGAGCGCGACGGGCCGCGCGCGGGCCATCTCGCACAGCGCGTCCCCGTCGGCGAGCGCGGCATCGGGCGCGGTGACCAGCGCGGCGTCCGGCGCCACCCGCTCGACCATGAGGGCGATCTCGCGGAGCAGCCGCGAGGTGCCGGCGCCGGGACCGCCGGTCACGGTGAACAGCCCCGGCCGCCTGCCGGACAGCGTGCGCTCGAAGCTGGCGCGGGCGGCGGCCAGCTCGGCGTCGCGTCCGACCAAGCGCGTCGCGGCGCCGGCCCTGCGCTCCGCCGCCGCCAGCGCGTCGGTGACGAAGAGCCCCGACCAGCCGGACGGCGCCCAGCTCGCCGGATCGAGCGCCGCCCCGACCAGGAGCGGCGGCCCGCTCGAGCGCGCGCGCACGGCCACCGCCGCCAGGTGCAGCGCCGCGTGGCCCCCGGCGCCGACGATCTCCTCGGCCGCGCGCCGCGCCTCCTTCACCGGATCCGCCACCGCGTCCGGCGTGAACGCCCCGATCAGACACTCGCCTCGCGTCCCCACCACCACGCCGCGCCGCCTCGCCAGCGCCTCCCCGCCGCCTCCTTTCACCGCCACGATGACGACCACCTGCCTTGGCGCCGCCGCTGCCGGTCGCCCGTTGCCGGTTGCCTGTCCGCTGTCGCCTGTTTCCCTGAGGGCTGCCTCGATCCGCCGACCGAGCTCGGCCACGTCGGTCGGCCGCTTGTCGGGATCCTTCTCGAGACACTGCAAGACCAGCGCATCGACGGCGGGAGGCACCTCCGCCAGCGCCGACGGCGCCGCCGGCCTGAGCGACGCGACGCCGTACTGGATCGCCGCCAGATCTCCGACGAACGGCGGCCGCCTGGTCAAGAGCTCGTAGACGATCGCGCCGATCGCATAGACGTCCGCCGCCGCGCCGCCCTCGCCGCCCCGCATCTGCTCCGGTGCCGCGTACTCCGGCGTCGCCGCGCCGAGCCCGAAGTCGATGACGCGGATCCCGCCCGGCTCGAAGAACAGGTTCTCCGGCTTGAGGTCGCGGTGCACCTCGCCCGCCCGGTGGATCGCGGCCACCGCCCTGCACATCAGCCCGGCGAGATGGCCGGCGCGCCACGGCACGATCAGCTCGGGAAAGAGCATGAAGTCGGACATCAGCCTGGCGTTGATCCGCTCCATCGCCAGAAACGCGCGGCCATCTGCCATGCGCCCGGTCGCCAGCAGCTCGGGAACCACCGGCGGCCCGACCCGCGCCAGTGCCTCCGCCTCGCGCGCAAGCCGCGCGGCGGCTGCCAGGCTCGGTACCCGGCTCACCTTCAGAGCGACGGGCCGTGCATCCTCGCGCCTGACCGCCGGCCACGTGGTCGCGAATCCGCCGCTGCCGAGCGGTGGCCCATCGATCCTGAACCCCAGCATCTCGGGCGGCGCCCCGCTCTCGATCGCCGGCGCCGCCCCCGCCTCCGCTCCATCGCGCGGACAGCGCGTCCCGGCGTGCAGCCGGCGGTGGCAGCTGGGACAGCGCGGCACGCCCTAGTTCTAGCTCATCGCCGGCAGGTGATCTTCTGCGTCACCTTGCCGTCCTCGAAATACTGCACGCTCACGTCGGCGACGCCGGCGCGCGGCGTCCACCAGGCGCCGTTCTGCCGGTCGTCCTTGTACTCGCCGACCACCACGCCGTCGGCGACGTAGGTCGGCTCGCTGACGCCGGCCGCGCTGGGCGGGAAGCGGCGGTAGGGGCCGTTGCGCGCGCCCTCCTTGCTCTCGCACCACATCTCGGTGCCGTCGGGCGGCACCTTGCCGCGCTTGCGGGTCCCGGCAGGGCAGCTGAAGGAAGGCGGCTGCTTGACCGCGTCGCACAGCTCGCCGCGCTTCTTGCCGACGATGGGCTTGTCGCCCGACGCACCGCCGGCCGCGCCGCAGGCGGTGGCGAGGAGCGCGCAGATCACGATGGCTCGCATGACGGCCATGGTAGCGCGAAGCCCGCGGGCCGTAGAATGGCGGCCGGTGGGTGATCGTGTGCGGCTCCTGCTCCTCCTGTGTGCGGCCGGCGCCGCCTGCGCGCGCGCCGCACCGCCTGCTTCGCGCCCGCCGCCCCGCGCGCGACCGAGGCCGGCTGTCGAGTGGCCGGTCCCGGTCCGCGTCCTGGAGCGCGACGCCGCCGGCGACATCGTGGTGCACGGCACCATGCCGCCCGCTCGCGGCCGCACCACCGCGCTCCCCGCGGGCGACCGCTGGTTCGTCGAGCCGCTCGATCTCGACCTCGACGATCGCGAGCTCGACGGACTCGGCATGGAGGTCCTGCGCCACCGGGTGCCCGGCCTGTCGCTCCGCGGTGCTCGCCGCCTGGGCGACGCGCAGGTGGCGCGCCTCGCACCGCTCTCGCACCTGCGCGTCCTCGATCTGACCGCCACCCAGGTGAGCGGCGCCGGGCTCGCCGCGCTCGGCGACCTGGCACACCTGCGCGGTCTCTACCTGGCCGGCACCCGGGTGACGGACGACGACCTGGCCAGCCTGGCCGCCCGCCACCCGGAGCTCGAAGCCATCGACCTCGAGGGCTGCGCGATCGGCGACGCCGGTGTGCGCGCGCTGGCCGCCCTGCCGCTCCGCCAAGTCGGCCTGGCCTCGACCGGCATCACCGACAACGGTGCCGGCGCGCTGCGCGTCCACGCCGCCCGCCTCACCTCGCTCGACCTCGGCGAGACCAATGTCGGCGACGCCGGGCTCGATTGGCTGGCCGACGCCGTCGGCCTGGTCCAGCTCGGCCTGTGGCGGACGCAGGTCAGCAACCGACTCATGCCGCTGCTCGCGCTCGACAAGCGTCTCGCCATCCTCGACCTGTCGGAGACCGCGATCGACGACGCCGGCATGGCCACCCTGGCCAAGAGCGGCGTCCTGGCCCGACTCACCTCGCTCGATCTCTCCACCACCAAGGTCTCCGACCGCGGCGCCGTGCTGCTCTCGCTCGCGAAGGAGCTCGAGTCGCTCGACCTCGGAGGGACGCTGGTCGGCAAGCGCGGCGTGGCTGCGCTGTCGAGCCTCTCGCGCCTCGGCTTCGTCTCGCTGCGCAAGCTCAAGATCGACGAGTACGACGTCGAGCACCTCGCCGGGCTCACCGCGATCCGTCACCTGGACCTCGGCGAGACCGGCGTCACCAGCGACGTGGTCCCGCACCTCGACAAGATGACCGCGCTCGCCGAGCTCTACCTCGACACCACCAGCATCGAGGAGGACGCGGTCGAGGCGATCGCCGCCCGGCACACCGGCCTGCGCGTCCTCCACCTCGACGACAACGCGCTCGGCGCCCGCGCCGCCCGCGCCATCGCCGGCCTGAGCGACCTCGCCGAGCTCACCATCGGCGAGACCGATCTCCCCGAGGAGCAGGTCGCCGCCATCCTCGCCGCCCTGCCCCGCCTCGAGGTGCTCGACCTGTCGAGCCTCGCGCTCAGCGACGCGATCGCGCCGTCCATCGCGCACCTCGGGCTCCTCCACACGCTCGACCTCAGCAAGAACGAGATCAGCGACCGCGGGCTCGCCGCCCTCCACCCGCTCCGCCGCCTCGCGGTGCTCGGGCTCCAGGGCACTCGGGTCACCCTCGGCCGCGACGCTGTCTTCGCCGCCTTCCCCAGCCTGCGCGATCTCGTCACCGACTGATCCAGCCCTTGACCATGTCCCTGGTACGCCGCGGCTCGCGAAACTTCAGCCAGGGACATCTTGATTCACAGGGAGAGGGGAGAGGGGGAGACCAGAACAACTATGGTTTGTTCTCCCCTTCTCTCAATCTCCCTGTGAAATCTTCTTTTCTGATGCTGGAAGGAAGTCTCGTCCCAGGGTGTGGCCGAGCTCCTCGACCAGGGCGGCCTGGACCTCGCCGAGCGGGACGCTTGTGCCCAGCTCGTGGGCCATGCTGGTCATGACGGCGGCGTCGAAGCCGCACGGCTGGATGCGCGCGAAGTACTGGAGGTCGGTCGTGACGTTGAGCGCCAGGCCGTGGAAGGTGACCCACTTGCGGCACGCGATCCCGATGGACGCGATCTTGCGCCGCCCCTCCACCCACACCCCGGTCTTGCCCGGCTCGCGCGCACCCGCGATGGCCCAGCGGGCCAGCGTGCGGATCATCGCCTCCTCGAGGTTGCGCAGGAAGCGGTGCAGGTCGCGCTCCCCTTCCTCGAGCTGGAGGATCGGGTAGGCCACGATCTGCCCCGGCCCATGGTAGGTGACGTCGCCGCCGCGCTCCACCTCCACCACCTCCACCTCTCCGGGCCTGAGGATGTTGCCCAGCGCCCCGCGCGTCCGCCCCACGGTGATGACGTGCGGATGTTCGACCAGGACCAGCGCGTCGCGCCGCTCGCCCCGCTGGCGCTCCGCCACCATCGCCAGCTGGCGGCCGTGGGCCTCCCGGTAACCGGCGCGGCCCAGGTCGATCAGGTCGGCTTCAGCGGTTGACGATATGGATCGCCTCGCCGCGCGCCGCCGCCGCCGCCTCCATCATCGCCTCGGGCAGCGTCGGGTGCGGGTGGATGGTGAGCTGGAGGTCCTGCAGCACCGCGCCCATCTCGATGGCCAGCGCCGCCTCGCTGATCATGTCGCTGGCGCCGTTGCCGACCACGTGCACGCCCAGGAGCTCGCCGGTCTCGGCGTCGCCGATGACCTTCACGAAGCCGTCGGTGTCGTTGACGCTCATGGCCCGGCCGAGCGCGGCGAAGGGGAACTTGCCGACCTTGAGCTTGTGGCCGGCCTCGGTCGCCTGCTCCTCGGTCATGCCGGTCACCGCCACCTCGGGATCGGTGAAGACCACCGCCGGGATGGTCCGGACGTCCATCGCCGCCTTGTGCCCAGCGATCACCTCGGCCACCACCTCGGCCTCCTTGGACGCCTTGTGGGCCAAGAGCATGCCGCCGGCCACGTCGCCGATGGCGTAGATGCCCGGCACGTTGGTCCGCAGCTGGTTGTCGACCACCACGAAGCCCTTGCCGTCGAGCTTCACGCCGACCTTGTCGAGCCCGATGTTCTCGCTGTTGGGCCGCCGCCCCACCGAGACCAGGATGCGATCGGCGTCGATCGTCACCTCGCCGTCCTTGCCGGCGGCGGTGACCACCGCGCGGTCCTTGTGGTTCTCCCAGCGCTTCGCCTTGGCGCCCAGCATCACCTCGACGCCCATCTTCCGCAGCTTCTGCGCCACCACCTTCACGCAGTCCTTGTCCATCCCGTAGAGGATGCTGTCGAGCGCCTCGAGCACCGTGACCTTGCTGCCCAGCTTGGCGTAGACCGTGCCGAGCTCGAGCCCGATGTAGCCGCCGCCGATCACCACCAGCCGCTGCGGCACGCTGTCGAGGTCGAGCGCCCCGGTCGAATCGATGACCCGCTTCTGGTCGATGTCGAACCCGGGGATGACGATCGGCCGCGAGCCGGTCGCCAGCACCACGTTCTTCGCCGTGATGACCCGCTTCTCACCCTGCGCCGCCACCGCCACGTGGTGGCCGTCGGAGCCGCCCCGCTCGATCACCGCCGAGCCGAACACCAGCTCGGTCCCCGCCGCCTTGAGCAGCTGGCGCACGCCGGAGGTCAGCTTGCTCACGATGCCGCCCTTCCAGGACTGCATCTTCTTCATGTCCACCGAGGGCGGGCTGGTGACCAGGATGCCCATCTCGCCGGCCGACCTGGTCATCTTGTCGTAGGTCTTGGCGGCGTGGATGAGCGCCTTGGACGGGATGCAGCCGACGTTCAGGCAGACGCCGCCCGGCTGCTCGCGCTCGACCACCACCGTCTTGACCCCGAGCTGGCCGAGGCGAATGCCGCACACGTACCCGCCCGGCCCGCTGCCGATCACCACCGCGTCCGCTCGCATCTCGGTCATGCCTTCAGCTCCTCCAGCTGTTCGACGAGCAGCCGGGTCGGCTCCTCGTAGACGTCGTCGATGATGCTCGCCACCGCCGGCGGCCCGACCTCTTCCTGCGCCGCCACCACCTGGCGCACATCTGCTTCGATGTCGGCCGCCATCTTCTCGGTCTCACCGGGCGCCAGCCAGCCGCGCGCGGTGCCCAGCGCGGCGAGCCGGCGCAGCGGGTCGCGCTGCTCCTTCCACACCTGCGTGACGCCTTCGTCGCGGTAACGCGACGGGTCGTCGGACGACGAGTGTGCGCTGACCCGGTAGGTGAGGAGCTCGAGGAAGGTGGGCCCCTCGCCGCGCCGCGCCTTGTCGGCGGCGTATCGCGAGGCGACATACACCGCACATACGTCGTTGCCGTCGACCCGCAAGGACTCGATGCCGTAGCCGAGGCCCTTGATGGCGATGGTCGGGGCGGCGGTCTGCACCGTCCCCGGCGTCGAGATGGCCCACTGGTTGTTCTGGCAGACCAGCACCACCGGGGCCCGCGTGACCCCGGCGAAGTTCATCGCGACGTGGAAGTCGGCCTCGCTGGTCGCGCCGTCCCCCATGTAGCCCATGCAGATCTCGCCGCGCGCCTTGCTGAGCTTCATCCCCATGGCGATGCCGACGGCGTGCGGGATCTGGCTGCCGACGCAGCTCGACATCACCACGTAATGGTGCTCGCGGTCGCACGGGTGGCAGGGCAGCTGGCGTCCCTTGGTCACGTCGGCGGCGCTGCCGAAGATCTGCGCCACGTAGCTCGCCATCGACATGCCGCGGAAGATGCCGGCCCCCGCCTCGCGCAGCGCAGGGACCAGCCAGTCCTGCGGCTCGAGCGCGGCGGCGCTGCCCACCACGGCGGCCTCCTGCCCCAGCGCCTCGCCGTAGAAGCCGACCCGGCCCTGGCGCTGCAGCGCCATCAGGCGCTGGTCCATGACCCGGATGGTCAGCATCCCGCGGTAGAGCCGGCGCCCGAGCTCGGCGTCGAGCCAGCCGAGCTCGCCGCCCGGCTGGCCGGACTCCTGCACCAGCTGGAACAGGCCGAGCGCCTTCTCCTCCTGGCTGCCGCCGAAGTAGTCGTGGCCGTCCCACGGCGCCGGTTCGCGCGGACGCAGCGGGACGACGTCCCCTCCGCTCACCGGTTCACCTTCCAGAGGGTGCTCAGATCATCTCCATGAACATCAGGGTCGGGTCCTCGAGCAGCGCCTTGACGCTCTGCAGGAACATCGCCCCATCCCAGCCGTCGACCAGGCGGTGGTCGAGCGAGATCGACAGGTTCATCATCCAGCGGATCACGATCTGCCCGTCCTTGACCGCCGGCCGCTCCTTGAGCTCGTGGACGCCGAGGATGCCGACCTCGGGGAAGTTGAGGATCGGGGTGGCCAGGACTCCGCCGAGCCGGCCGAGCGAGCTGATGGTGAAGGTCGAGCCGACCAGGTCGTCGCGGGTCGCGGTCCCCTCCTGCACCGCGACGGCGAGCCGCTCGAGCTCGGTGGCGAGATCGAAGATCGACCGGCGGTCGGCGTCGCGCACCACCGTGACCATCAGGCCGTGCGGCCCCTGGGCGGCGATGCCGAGGTGGTAGTACTTCTTCCTGACCATCTCCTGCGTGCTCTCGTCGAGCGCCGCGTTGAGCTGCGGCCACTTCTTCAGGCCGGCGACCACCGCCTTCATGATGAAGGGCAGGTAGGTGAGCTTGACCCCGCGCTCCGCGGCCCGCTCGGCCGCGCGCTTGCGCACCGCGACCAGATCGGTGCAGTCCACCTCTTCGACGTAGGTGAAGTGGGCGGCGGTGTGGACCGAGCGGTCCATGTTCTCCGCGATGCGCTTGCGCACGCCGCGGAACGGGATGCGCTCCTCGAGCTCGCCCGGCCTCGGCTTCTCGATCTTCACCAGCGCCGCCGGCTCGCGCTGCGCCGCCGGCGCGCGCAGCTCGCGGCTCTCCGCCCGCGCCGCCCCTTCGGCCGACCGGCGGACGTCCTCCGGGGTGACCTGTCCGCGGTGCCCGCTCGGCGCCACGCTCGACAGCTCGACCCCGAGCTGGCGGGCCAGCCGGCGGGTCGCCGGCGTGGCGAGCACCCGCGTGCGCCCCGGGCTGGCGTCGATCACCTCGGGCACCTCCGGCGCCCTCGGCGGTGTGCTCGGCGCGCTCGGCGCCGTGCTCGGGGCCCTGGGGATCTCCGCCCGCGGCGGCTCGGGTGCGGCCTCGGGTGGAGTCGCCTTGTGGCCATTGCCGCGCGCGGCGACAGCCGGCGGCGTCGCGCCAGCGGCGGCGGTCCCGTCGTCGATGACGAACAGCACCGCGCCCACCTTGCAGACCTGACCTTCCTTGTAGTTGATGCGCGACAGCACCCCGGCGCGCGGCGACGGGATCTCGACCGTCGCCTTGTCGCTCATCACCTCCACCAGCGGCTGGTCGATGGCGACCCGGTCCCCCTCCTTCACTTTCCAGCCGACCACCTCGGCCTCGGTCATCCCTTCGGCCAGGTCAGGCAGGTGAAACTCGAACGCCATCGCTACCACTCCAGCGTCTTGCGGATCGCGCCGAGGACGCGGTCCGCGTTGGGCATGTACTCGTGCTCGAGGCTGTACGGGAACGGGGTGTCGAAGCCGGTCACCCGCTGGATCGGCGCCTCGAGGAACTCGATGGCCCGCTCGTAGATCGACGCCGCCACCTCGCCGCCGAAACCGCAGGTGCGCGCCGCCTCGTGCACCACCACGCAGCGGCCGGTCTTCTTCACCGACCCGAGGATGGCGTCGAGGTCGTAGGGCATGAGGGTCCTGAGGTCGAGCACCTCGCACGAGATGCCCTGCTGCGCCGCCTTCTCGGCCGCCTCCTCGACCACCGGCACCATCGCGCCGTAGGCGATGAGCGTCACCTGCTCGCCCTCGCGCACCACCTTGGCCACCCCGAGCGGCACCGTGTAGTCGTCGGTCGGCACCTCGCCGCGCGCCGCCCGGTAGATGCGCTTGGGCTCCATGAAGATGACCGGGTCGTTCTGCCGCAGGCAGGAGAGGAGCAGGCCCTTGGCGTCGTACGGGTTGGACGGGATGACGACCTTCAGCCCGGCGGTGTGGATGAACATCGCCTCGGGCGACTGCGAGTGGTAATGGCCGCCGCGGATGCCGCCGCCGTACGGCGTCCGGATCACGACCGGACAGGGATACTGGCCCCCGCTCCGGTACCTGAACTTGGCAAGCTCGTTGACGATCTGATCGAACGCCGGATAGATGAAGTCGGCGAACTGGATCTCCGGCACCGGGCGCATGCCGTAGAGCGCCATGCCGACCGCGGTTCCGATGATGCCGGCCTCGGCCAGCGGCGTGTCGATGACCCGCTCGGGGCCGAACTCGTCGAACAGGCCGCTGGTGGCGCGGAACACGCCGCCGAACTTGCCGACGTCCTCGCCGAGCACGACCACCTTCGCCTCGCGCTGCATCTCGGTGCGGAGCGCGTCGTTGACCGCCTGGATGATGTTCATCGTGGGCATGGCTGCAGGTCCTAGTGCTTGTGCGGGCTCTTCTGGCGCGGCAGCGAGAGGAGGTAGTCGCGCTGCTCGCGCAGGTTCCAGGGAATGTCCTCGTAGACGTCGTCGAACAGCGACTCGACCGGCGGGCCGCCGAGGTGCTCGGCGCGCGCCAGCGCCGAGGCGATCGCCTCGTTGTGCCGTTCGATGACCTGCCGCTCGTGCTGCTCCGACCAGATGTCGCGCAGGCGCAGGTAGCCGCGCAGCCGGTTGACCGGGTCCTTCTTGTGCCAGGGCACCGGCTCGCGCGGGTCGCGATAGACCGACGGGTCGTCGGAGCTCGAGTGACCTTCGCGCCGGTAGGTGATCGCCTCGATCATGGTGGGCCCGTCGCCGGCCCGCGCCCGCTCGACCGCCTCGATGGAGACCTGGAGCACCGCGAGGATGTCGTTGCCGTCCACCCGCACGCCGGGCATGCCGTAGCCGACCGCCTTCGAGGCGAAGGTCTTGGCCGCCGTCTGCTTCTCGATGGGGACCGAGATGGCGTAGCCGTTGTTGCGGCAGACGAACACGATCGGCGCCTTGCTGACCCCCGCGAAGTTCATGCCGACGTGGAACTCACCGGTCGACGAGGTGCCCTCGCCGAAGAAGGTCATCGCGACCCCGTCGGTCTTCGAGATCTTCATCCCCATCGCGGTGCCGACCGCCTGGGGAATCTGCGTCCCGACCGGCGAGCTGATGGAGACGTAGTTGAGCCACGACGCCGAGTGGTGCACCGGCATCTGGCGCCCCTTGACCGGGTCCTTCTCGTTGCCGAGCAGCTGATCGATGTAGTTCTCGACCGAGTAGCCGGCCCAGAACCAGGCGCCCTGCTCGCGGTAGGAGGGGAACACCCAGTCGCTCTGGCGCAGCGGATAGACCGCGAAGTGACAGGCCTCCTCGCCCAGCGACTGCATGTAGAAGCCGAGCCGCCCCTGGCGCTGGATCTTCATCATGCGGTCGTCCATCACGCGGATGAGCAGCATGGTGTCGAAGATCCTGACCAGGTCTTCATCCGGAACCGGCGGGACCTGGGCGCCCTTGATCACGCGTCCTTCCTCGTCGAGGACACGGCGCAGGTCGTCCTGAAGGTGCACGGCTACCATCCTCGGGCTCCTCGCAAAAAACCCAGCTCGCGATGCGGGCTCGGCGGGTCCGTAGTACTTCGCGGGTATGTACCTGTCAAGGTAGCTCCCGCGGCGGATTGCGCGAGCATTTCCGAATGGCGCCGGTCACTTCGGAGCACTGCGTCGTCGCGTTGACCCTCCGCCTGGTGGCCGTCACAATGCCGCCGGGTGTTCACTGCGCTGCTCATCGCCGTGCTCATCGTCGCCGGCGCGACCACGGTCATCGGCGGCGGGCTCGTCTTCGCGCACCAGAGGCGGCGCGCGCTCGAGCGCGGCGGCGAGGCGAAGTTGCTCGGGAGCGGCGACGAGAGCGGCGCCCGCTCGGTCGAGCGCGGCCCGCGCGACATGCGCCCCGGCGACGTGATGCAGCACGCAGGGCGCGACTGGCTGGTGGAGGGTGTCCTGCACTACGACGAGGACGGCCATCGATGGGTGGCCGGCCGCCTGGTCGACGTGAACGATGTCCGCTGGCTGGTGGTCGGGATGGACCGGACGGGAGCGGCGGGCGCCCGCATGCTGCAGGACGACCGCGAGATCGAGGTGGGCGGCTATCCGCCCGACGTGCTGGTGGTCGGCGACAAGCGCTATCCGCTCGAGCGGCGCGGCACCGCCACCGTCAAGATCAGCGGCGACGCCGGCGCCATCCCCGGTACCCGCGACCTGGCGCCCGAGTCGGTCCTGCGCTGTCGCTGGTGGCGCTACCAGGCCGCCGGCCCCGACACCATCCTGGTCGAGCAATGGGGCGGCGACTTCCGCACCCTGCGCGGCGTCGCGGTCCCCGACGGTGACCTCGATCTCATGCCCGGCTCCTAGCCGGTCTGGCCGGCGCGCAGGGCGACCAGAGCCGCCGATTCGTCGCCCGACAGGGCGGCGACCGAGGTGGCGGCGCGCGCCGCGATGGGGCCGAGCTCGCCCTCGACCGCGGCGCGCCAGCCGACTGCGCTGCGGCACGGGTCGGGGATGTTCGGCACCGGTCCGAACGCGGCGAGCGCCCGCCGGGCGGCATCGGTCGCATCGATGAAGCGGGCGAGCAGGCGGAGCATCGGCTGGGCCTCGGCGGCGGGCAGCCGCGCGGCGGCGGCGACCATCTTGACCAGCAGCTCCGAGTTGGCGCCCAGCGCGGCACGCGCGACCCACGGCAGCGCGCCAGCGCCGAGGATCGCGGCCAGCCCGCCGGCGGCGGCGTCGATGGCGTGCCGGTAGCTGCCGGTCGCGGCGCAGGCGATCTCGAGACACAGCGTGGCCCGCGCCCGCGCGTCGGCGCGCGCCGCCAGCGCCTTGACCGCGATCATCCGCAGCGTCTCCCGCTCGGCGGCGTCGCGGTCGCGCCGGGCCAGCTCGATGAGGGCGGCCAGGCTGGCGTCATCGCGCGCCCGGCTCGCCACCCGCACCGCGCGCGCCGTCTCCTTGCGGTCCAGCTCGCCGCTGGCCAGCCAGGCGCCGATGACGATCGCCGGGGCTGCCTGGGAGGGCTCCCTCTCGGTGCGCGGCGGCGCGGCGATCGGGACCGAGGCCATCCATTCCGCCTCGCGGCGCTCGAGGTCGGCGATGAGAGCCGCGTCGATCTCCATCGCGAGCGGCGCGAGCCGAGGCCGCGCCGCCTCGATCCACTCCGCCGGCGTCGCGACGCTCTCGCCCTGCCAGCGCCGCCCGCCGCGCGCCGCGCTCCAGCTCTCGAGCCGCGCGCGGATCGCCTCGTCCTGATCGCGCAGCGCCGCGATCTCGGCCGACAGCGCCGCCAGCTCGGAGTGCTTGGCCTCCTTGAGGAGCTCGCCGACCACCGCGCGCGCCATCAAGCCGCCGCGATCGCCCGACATCAGCCACTCGAGCGCCGCCACCCCGCGGGCCGGATCGCGGATCAGGAGCACGCGCAGCGCCTGGTCGCGCAGGTCGGGAAGGCGGACCAGCTCCTCGAGGAGGGGCAGCACCGCGGGGTCGGCAATGGTGCCGGCTGAGCGGGCGACCGCGCGGGGCCCGTACTCGAGCGCCGCCGCGCACAGCCAGCGGACCGCGTCGTCGCCGAGCACGCCGGCCACCTCGTCCGCCATGTAGGTGCGGCCGCGCGCGAGCTGGAGCAGCGTGGTCGGCAGGCTCGCCGGATCGCCGCGCCGGTGGACGCTCTCGGGCGCCAGGCGCGCGAGGCCGACCAGGCTGCCCGGGCCGCGGCAGCGGAAGGCGAGAGCGACGGCGCGGCGCCGGCCGGCGGCCAGCTCGCCGGCGACCAGCTCCTCGACCAGCGGGTGGGCGCACAGCCCGTCGCTGGCCGCCTCGCCGAGGATCCACCGCTGCGTGTCGCGGCGCGCTTCTCGCCACAGGGCGACGAACTGGATCGCCACCGGCGTCCAGTCGGTCACCGACGCCTCGCACGCCCGCACCGCATCCCAGGCGGGCGTCTGCGCCAGGCTGTGGAACTGCGACCAGGCGACGCGCACGACCTCGTCGGCCGGCGCCCCCGGCGCCACCCCGGGCACCGCCGGCGGCCGGCGCGCCGGGATCCAGCTGCCGCCTGTCTCGTAGCGCGGCACCGCCTGGGACCGCGGCCCGTCGAGGACGAACACCCGCTGGGCGCTGCTCCAGTGAATGGCTCCGAGCGTGTCCTGCACCCGCAGGGTCACGCCGGGCAGGAGTCCCCGGAGCTCGCCCAGCGCCTCGAGCGCGGCCGGCAGGTCCTTGTGATTCAGGCTCCACGGCATGTCGAGGACGCCGCGCGCCACCAGCTGGTCGCCCCGGCCGCCTTCCGCGATCTCGAAGCGGTAGCCGTGGCGTCCGAGCCGACCGCGCTTCTCCTCGACGTGGTCGATGAGCGCCTGCCGTTCGGCTGGCGCGAGCGGCGCCGCACGCTCGACGAACACGTCGATGTGCCAGGTGAGCGACACCGCCTACCATTCTACTCGCCGGCCTTCCTCCCGGCGGACCCGGCCGCCGCCTCTGTGTGGCAAGATGCCGCGCCATGAAGCTCCCCCTCCTCCCGACGACGATGGTCGGCTCGTACCCGCGCCCCGACTGGTTCCGCTACCAGCTCGAGGGGCGCGACGTGCTCGAGGCGTTCAAGGTGACGCACGTGGCCGAGGCCTACGAGGACGCCACCGGCGCGGTCCTGCGCGACCAGGAGGAGGCCGGCCTCGACGTCGTCGCCGACGGCCAGATGTGGTTCGACGACTACCACATGGGCATCGGCTCGTTCCTCTGGTACTGGCTCGAGCGCATCGAGGGCTTCGGCAAGGAGAAGCTGGCCCATCCGCGCCGCGCCAAGGCGAAGGGGACCGACGTCTGGTCGCTCGACGAGGCCGGTGGCGTCGCGGTGCGCGGCGAGATCAAGCGCGGGCCGGTGCGCATGGCTCACCTCTTCCGTCTGGCGCAGAAGCAGACCACGCGCCCGGTCAAGGCATGCGTCGGCGCCGGCCCGGCCCAGCTCTCCACCCTCGCCCATTTCGAGAGCGGCCCGATCAAGGACAGGTACCAGCTGTCGCACGCGCTGGCCGAGGTCTTCCGCGCCGAGATCGCCGACCTGGTCGCCGCCGGCTGCGGCTACATCCAGCTCGAGGACCTCGGCGCCTGGATGCCGACCCTGTCGGGCGACAAGGACTTCGCCTGGGTCACCGAGGTGGTGAACGAGACCCTGGCCGGCGCGCGGCAGAAAGGCGCTCGCACCGCCTGGCACTTCTGCTTCGGCAACGCCTGGGGCAACAAGCTGCACGGCATGACGCAGCCCGGCTACCGCGAGGTGCTGCCGCGCTACCACGAGGTCGACGTCGACGAGTTCGTCCTCGACTTCGCCTGCCGCGAGATGGTGGACGCCGACATCCTGGCAAACCTGCCCAAAAACAAGCGCGCGGCAGTCGGCTGCATCGACGTGCGCACCCTCGAGATCGAGCCACCCGAACAGATCGCCGAGCGCATCCGCAAGGTCCTCAAGTACATCGACGCCGACCGCGTCACCCTCACCACCGACTGCGGCATGAAGCAGCTGCCCCGCCCGGTCGCCAAGCAGAAGCTCAAATCGCTGGCGGCCGGCGCCGCCCTGGTCCGCCGCGAGCTCGCCGGTTAGCGAGGATCGCCGGCGCCTCCCGCAGCACGGGTGGATTACACCCGCTCTGTCGCGGACTTGGTAGGGCTCCTGGGCTCCCGGCGACAAGAAGCCCGGTTCGCCTCCGCGCGCTCTCGGGTAGCATGGAGGGGATGCGCGCCGTGGGACCCGCGCTCGCCTTCCTGTGCGCCTGCTCCGGGCAGGTGTCGGGCGTGCCCGGTGCCGACGGCGGGCCGAGCGGCGGCGACGACGGGGGCGGCGGCGCGCCGGACGCGGCGGTGGTCGACGACAGCGCCGAGCTCTATGACCTGGCGGCGTTCCCTCGCTTCGACATCGAGCTGCCGCCCGAGTCGGTGACCGCGCTCGAGAACGATCCGGCGACCTACGCGACCGGCACGCTGCGCTACCGGGACGAGGTGGTCGAGAACATCGGCGTCCGGCTGAAGGGCGAGTACACCTTCCGTCCGCTCTCCGGCAAGGCCAGCTTCAAGCTCAAGTTCGACGAGTTCGTTCCCGACCAGCGCTTCCGCGGCCTCAAGCACATGACCTTCAACAACGGCTTCGAGGACCCCTCCTTCGTCGCCGAGCGGCTGGTCTACCTCGCCTTCAGGAACGCCGACCTGCCGGCGCCGCGCGCCAACAGCGCCGAGGTGTGGGTCAACGGCACCTTGTACGGCGTCTACAACAACATCGAGACCGAGGACAAGCCGTTCCTCCGCCGCTGGTTCGCCGACGACGAGGGCAACGTCTACGAGGAGCAGGGCGTGGACTGGTATCCCGGCAACGAGGAGGGCTTCGAGCTCGAGACCAACGAAGAGCTGAACGACCGCTCCGACCTCACGGCGCTGTTCGCGGCGGTCGACGCGGCCTCGGCCGACACGCTCATGGCCGACGTCGCCGCCATCGTCGACACCGATCGCTTCCTGCGCTACTGCGCCCTCGAGGGACTGGTCAACCAGTGGGACGGCTACGCCTACACCCAGTTCGGCCCCAACAACTACCGCATGTACCACGACCCCTCGACCGGCCACTTCTCCCTCCTGCCCTGGGGCATGGACATGGCGATGAAGCCGCTCGGCGACTCGGACTACGTCGAGGTGCACAGCGCGGCCGGCCTGCTCCTCCGCCGCTGCCTGGAGGCGGCCGACTGCCGCGCCGCCTACGACGCGATCCTGGCCGAGGAGACCGACCGGTTCGAGGCGCTCGGCCTCGACCAGGTGGCCGAGGCGGCCTACGCGCAGATCCGCGATCAGGTCTACGGCGACCCCCGCAAGGAGCACTCGAACGAGGAGTTCGACGCGACCTACGCACGAGTCCTCGACTTCACCCGCCAGCGGCCGGCCAGCGTCCGGGCCGAGCTCCCGTAGCGGCCGGGCGCAATCGGCGGTGCCCGGGTCCGCCCTCCGGCCGGGGTCGTGGCACAATGGCCCGGTGGAGGCGACCGTCAGGGGGGCGGGAAGCCGGGACCTCGAGAGCCTGCTGCCGCTCGTGGAGGCGTTCCAGGCGTTCGAGCGAATCCCGTTCGAGATCGAGTCGGCGCGCCGAAACCTCGGCCAGCTGCTCGAGAACCCGCGCCTCGGGCAGGCCCTCATCGCCGAGCTGGCCGGCCGCCCGATCGGCTACGCCATCCTGACCTACGGCTACGACCTCGAGTTCGGCGGCATGGACGCCTACCTGACCGATCTCTTCATCGCCGAGGCCGAGCGGGGCCGCGGGCGCGGCCGCTGGCTGCTGGGCGAGGTCGAGCGCGCCGCGCTGGCCGCCGGCGTCCAGGCGCTCCACCTCATGGTGGCGCCGCAGAACCACCGCGCCCACCACATCTACCACCGCGCCGGCTTCCACGTCTCGCCGCGCCTGTTCCTCACCAAGATCCTGGTGGGATGAGGCCCTAGAACTGCGGGGTCGCGCGGCTGGCGGCGCACATCGACTGGAAGCGGAACTCGCGGACGCGCTCGTAGGTGCCGGTCAGCGCGAGGGCGATCTGATCGAACGTGAGAGTGAGGACGTGGCGGAAGCCGCACTCGTGGAGGAGAGGAATCGGATCGTTGGTGCCCCAGCGGATGGGCTCGCCGACGCGAGAGACCTCGTCGCGGACACCGCGGTCCTTCTCGCGCAGGCGCTCGCCCTCCGCCATGCGTTTGCCGACGTAGTCGAAGAGGAGGACGGTGTCGGGGTGGAGCGCGCCGGCCACCCGTGAGGCGGTGGCGCGAACCGCCGGCTCGGTCAGGTACGGCGTGACCCCTTCCCAGATGATGAGCGCCGGACGCTCGGGCGCGAATCCGGTCTCGACCAGCTTGTCGACGAAGTCGTCGCCGCTCTCGAAGTCGCAGGCGACCATGCGGGCCGCCTGCACCGGATAGCCGCTGAGCTCGACCAGGCGGCCGCGCTTCTCCTTCTGGGTGGCCGGATGATCGACCTCGTAGAAGGTGACCCCGGGGCGCGCCAGGCGGGCGGCCCGGGTGTCGAAGCCGGCCCCGAGCAGGACGATCTGCTCCCAGCCGCGCGCCGCGGCGGCCTCGACCTGGCGATCGAGGTAGGCGGTCCTGAGGCCGATCCACAGCTCCATGTGGGGGAAGTGGCGATCGAAGGTGACCGACAGCTCGAGGCCGATGGCGCCGGCCAGGCCGTGCGCCCACTCGTCGCGGCAGACCGGCTCCGGCCGGCGGGTCGCGCGCGCCCGGTAGGCGGCCACCATGAGTGCGGTCCTGCTTGCGGTCTCGGCGATCACGGTTCGGCTCAGGTCTTCTTGGTCAGGTGGATCTCGAGCTCGTTGTAGGCCTGCGTGACCTGGACCGTGAGCTCGTTGGCCGCCTTCTGCTTCTGCGGGGTCGAGCCGTGCAGGTCCGGGTGGTACCTCTTCATGAGCTTGCGATAGGCGGCCTTGACCTGCTCGAAGTCGGCGCCGTAGGGCAGGTCGAGCACCTTGTAGTACTTCGCGATCTTCTCGTTCTGCCGGAGCGGCATGCGCGGGCCGCCAGACGACGAGGACGAGGACGA
>Ga0111538_10000666_pt1 | contig 46986 bp, 39 predicted proteins | sample SoiMethybrSBSTD1_FD_79669 | JGI IMG/M metagenome (GOLD analysis project Ga0111538, IMG submission 79669) | Bulk soil microbial communities from a Populus tree surrounding site in Tennessee, USA - Soil MetaG P. TD hybrid SBSTD1 (version 2)... | ecosystem: Environmental > Terrestrial > Soil >...
CATCGGTTCGAAGTTGCCGGGGCCGCCACCGCGCTGAGGGAGGATCACCGTGGTGTTCGGGAGCCGCGCCTCGCTAGACGGCGTGGCCTGCGGCGCGGGCTGACGCAGCGAGTCCATCGCCGCTTTTACTTCGCCCGGCTCGAGCACGCGCGCTGAGCTGCCGCCGAGGTCGGCCGGCATTACCGCCACGATGTACTCGCCCGCCGCGAGCCCCGAGAATCGAAACGTCCCGCGATCGTCGGTCTGCGTGCGCGGCGTGCCCAGCATGCTCCGCAGCATCTGCTGATCGTTCGCGCCCTGGCGTGCCTGACTGAGCTCCACGCTGACGTTGACGGCAGGTTGTCCCTGTTCGTCGGTGACGGTACCCGTGATCACGGCGCCGCGAACCATCTTCAGCACGATGTCCGTGCGCTGCTCGGCGTCGTTGAGCGCGATGGCGGTGCCGGGGCGTCCCGGCTGCGTGGCGCCGTACACGGCATCGACGTACGGCGACCGCTTCGCGCTGAGAAGATACCGGCCGGCGGGCAGACCGGCGATGACGAAGCGGCCGTCGTCATTGCTGGACGCGATCCGAATCAGGCCGTTCTCCGTGTCGAGGATCGCGACTTGCGCGCGTGGAATTGCCGCCGCGCCTGGATCGGCGGCTGTCACGACGCCGGCAAGGACCGCCGTGCCGGCCGGGATCGTGGTTCTCTGGTCCCGTGGCGGCGTCGCCTGCTGTGCGCTGAGCGTCACTATCAGGCTTGCGACGCCAGACAGCCCAATGAGCGCGGTGCGAGTCATCTCGCGCCTCCACTCCGCAGGTCCTGCGTCTTGCTGGTGGCGTCGGCAATCGACACGCGGACGGCGCCGCGCGACAGGCGGTCGAGGACGACCGGGTCGAGCCAGTTGCTGAACAATTCGTCCGTGCCGGCGGCGACGAGATAGTCGCCGGGCGGCAGCCCCGGCACGGCGTAGTAGCCGGTTTTCCTCGTGCGCGCCGCGCGCAGCCGCCTCGCTTGCGCGGTGAGATCCGAACGGAGACGCGGATCGACAGGGAAGACGAAGACGATCGCCTCCGGATCCGGATCGCCGCGCTCGGTAGTCACCGTGCCGCTGAGCGTGGCGTCAGGCCGATCGACGAACGTCGCGACGATGCCCGTGAGCTCCGCGGCGCCGGATTCTCCCGCGACGTCGATCAGATCACGGCCGCCGGCGAGAGCACGACTGAGCCGCCACGGCGGCGGCGCCGTGGCGCGGAGGAGAAACTTTCCAGCTGGCACACCCACGGTCCCGAACGTGCGATCGGCTTCGGCCCGCCCGCGGATCCCGTTGGCCAACTCGAACGACGTGCCCTCCGAGGCGGTGAGCGTAAACACGATCTGCGTCAGGTCGTCAGGCACAGGCGCGGAACCCTCGAACACGACGCGCCCGCGCCACGGCACGCCCGGCTCGGCAATGAGCGCGAGTGTGGCTGTGCCGGGCTCACCGGCCGTGACTGTCGTCGTCACCGACAGCGTCGGACCCGTCGGAAGGGTGGTAGGAGGCATGCCGCGCCCGCGACCCGAGGCAGTCCCGCCACCCGCTTCGGGCGCCAGCCGAGGGACGTGGGTGCCGCGCAGCACGTAGCGCCCGGCCGTGATGCCGGGAAATCCGAACCGGCCGTCGGAGTCCGTGAACTCAGTCGAAATTGGGATCTCCTGTCCGGCATCGTCTGCGACGACGAGCCGGATCGCCATCTGCGCCACGGGCTGGCCCTGGTCGGTGACGATCCCGCCGACATACGCCAACGGCACGAGCTTGACGCGGAAGTCCACGCCGCTGCGTTCCTCACCGCTCTTGACGCTGACGATCGACGCTTGCGACGCTGTCGCCGCCGCTGGGTAGAACGTCAGCGGGTACGCCTTCATCGTCGGATCGAGCGTGATCAAGTCTTCGGGGTTCGTCGTCGACATCACCCGCATCAGGAGCGACGTCATTGAGGACAAGTCGGACATGACCAGCGACTGGAGCGCGGACCCATTCTCTGGTTCCGATCGCGCGTACACCAGATAGTCGCCGGGCGCGACCGACGGGATCCGATACATGCCGCGATCGTCGGTCGTTGCGAACCGTCCGGCGCCGAAGGTGAGCGGCGTGCGGCCCGCCACCGCCGATCGTTCCGTGAGGCCGACCTGCACGCCGCTCACGGGATCACCGCGGTCGTCCTGAATCACGCCCGAGATGACGCCGTACTTCCAAAGCCGTAACGTGACGTCGCCGAGACGTTCGCCGTCACCGACCTCAATCGGCCGGCTCGGCCCACGCGGCACGCGTTGTCCCGACGAGCCCAGGAGGAAGCCCGTTTTGACCGCCTGCACCGTGAACTCGCCGCTGGGCAGATTGCGAAAGACGAAGTAGCCGTCGGTGTCGGTGATGACCCGCTGCGCCTGCGCGCCCGCGCCGATCAGCTGGACGATGGCGTCCGGCACGGTCCGGTTGGTTGTGCCTTCGAGCACCCGTCCGACCATCAGCGCCGTGCCGGTCCGGGGCGCGCCCCCGACGGCAGCGCCCGGTCCGACGCCACGGCCGCCGGGGCCCTGCGGGACCGGCGTCTGCGCGGCGACGGCAGCGGCCAGGATCAGCGGCGTCGCGAGGGCGACCCGGTTCAACCGCATGGGCTGAGTATAGGGGTGATGGGACGAGTGTCCGAGGTCCGGCCGCGAGTTTTCATACAATGCACGGCATGAACCGTACGGCTGCCCTGACTCGACTGCTCCTCGGATTGACGATAGCTGCGACCCCAACGTTCCTGGCGGCCCAACAGGCCCGTCAGACCTCCAAACCGGCGCCAGTCGAGCTGGCGACCGCGAAGCCCGGCCGCGATCCGAATCAGCCGATCGACGAGGAGTACACGAAAAAGATCAAGGAGTACACGACGGAGACGTTTTTCCTCTCGCCGGTCATCGACTACATGCCGGCGTCGAAGACGGTCCCGACGCCGAAGGCGATCCTCGGCGACATCGCCGGCGCGCCGGGGAAGCTGCCGTACACCAAGGAAGTGCACGACTACATGCGGTTGCTCGAGAAGTCCTCGCCGCGCGTGAAGGTCTACAGCATCGGCAAGAGCGAGGAAGGGCGCGAGATGCTGGCCGTTGCGGTCGCGTCGGAAGCGCTGATGGCGAAGCTCGAGGCGAACAAAGCCGACCTCGCGAAGCTCGCCGACCCGCGCACCATCAAGATGGACGACGCGGTGGCCGACGAGATCGCGAAGCGGGCGGCGCCGGTCTACTACATCACCGGGACGATTCATTCGACGGAAGCGGGCGCGCCGACGGCGCTGATGGAACTGGCGTACCGGCTGGCGGTTGACGACAGTCCCTACATCCGAAATATCCGTGAGCACGTGATCACGATCATCACGCCGGTCGTCGAGGTGGACGGACGCGACCGCGTGGTCGATCTCTACAACTACCGGAAGGCCAATCCCGACAAGACCGTGCCGGGCGCGCTCTACTGGGGCAAGTACGTCGCGCACGACAACAACCGCGACGCGATGGGAGTGACGCTCAAGCTGACCGAGAACGTCCTGAACACCTACGTCGACCAGAAAGCGCTGGTGCTCCACGACCTGCACGAGTCGGGGTCGTTCCTGTACGACAACACGATTGGCGACGGACCGTACAACGCGTGGCTGGATCCGATCCTGACCAACGAGTGGCAGATGATCGGCTGGAACAACGTCAACGAGATGACGCGGCTGGGGATGCCCGGCGTCTACGCGTTCGGCACGTTCGACACCTGGTCGCCCGGGTACCTGATGTTCATCGCCGCCACGCACAACGGCATCAGCCGTCTCTACGAGACGTTCGGCAACGGCGGCAGCGCGGACACCGTCGATCGGACGCTCTCGGCCGCCGAGACGTCGCGCACATGGTACCGGCAGAATCCGCCGCTGCCGTTCGTGAAGTGGTCGCTCCGCAACAACAACAACTACGAGCAGACCGGGCTCATCGTCTCGCTCAACTACATCGCGAACAACCGGCTGTTCTTCCTCCGGAATTTCTACGAGAAGAGCAAGCGATCGATTCTCAAGGCGCGCACGGAGGGACCGGCGGCCTACGTGCTGCCGGCGACCGAGACGCGACCCGGCGCGCAAGCTGAGCTGCTACGCGTACTGCAGAAGCAGCACGTGGAGATCTCGCGCGCGACCGCGGCGTTCTCCGTGCAGGTCCCGGTGCGCGCCCCGGCGGCGGGCGCCGGGCGCGGCGGCCGCGCGGGCGGCGCCGGAGCGGCGGCCGGCGGTGGCGCGGGTGCCAACGCGGCGGCAGGGGAAGAGACGCCGGCCCCGCCACGCGGACCGCGGACCGAAACGCGCGAGTTCCCGGCCGGCAGTTATGTCGTGCGGATGGACCAGCCGTACTCGCGCATCGCCGACGCGCTGCTCGACTATCAGTACTGGGCGCCGAACGATCCGCAGAGCAACCCGTACGACGACACCGGCTGGACGTTCCCGGAGGGTTTCAGCGTGCAGGCCGTCCGCGTGCTGGATCCGAAGGTGCTCGACGCGCCCGTCGAACCGTTGAAGGGCGCCATCCGGCCGGCGAGTGGCGTCACGGGACAGGGCACGATCTTCGCGATCAACCACAACGCCGATAACGCGCTGATCACGCTGCGCTACAAGCTGAAGTCCGCGGACATGCAACTGGCCGAGGAGCCGTTCGACGCGGCGGGGCAGAAGTTCGCGCGCGGATCCTTCATCGTGCGCGGCGTGTCGCAGGCCGATCTCGATGCGGCCGTGAAAGAGGTCGGACTGCGGGCGTACGCGCTCAGCGCGGCGCCGACCATAAAAACGCACCCGGCGCGCGCCGCCCGCATCGCGCTGATGCACACGTGGCAGAGCACCCAGACCGAGGGCTGGTGGCGTCAGGCGCTCGACTTCAACGGGATCCCGTACGACTACATCAGCACCCAGGACGTCGCAAAGGACGCGAATCTGCGCGACAAGTACGACGTCATCCTCTTCGGGCCTGGCGGAGGCGGCGCGCAGGCGGTGATCGACGGCCTGCCGATGTGGCGCAATCCGATGCCGTGGAAGAAGTCGGACGCGACCCCGAACCTCGGCGGCATCGACGAGACCGACGACATCCGGCCGGGTCTCGGGTGGACCGGCCTGATGCACCTCGAAGAGTTCATCCGCAAGGGCGGCGTCTACGTCGGCGCCGTCGGCAGCGCGCAGTTCGCGCTGCAGTTCGGGCTCACCGACGGCGTGAGCGCCAACACCGCGGCCACCGGATCGCGCGTCGTCGGGTCGCTGCTCCGCACGCGCATCGTGGACGACACGCACCCGCTCGTCTACGGCATTCCTGACAATCTCGCGGTCTACAGCGACGCCGGCGGGAGCTTCAGCGTGAGCGCCACGGCCGGCGGGCGCGGCGGCGGAGGCGGCGGCGGCGCCGCGGGCGCCGGCGGCCGCGGCGGCGGCCCGGGCGCGCGCGCGACCGGGCGCGGGACGCCGGACGATCCCGACGTGCCCCAGGGCCGCCCCGCGCTCGATCCGCGCAATGAGCGGCCGACACCGCCGGCGACGCCGCGTCCCTGGCAGTACGCGACGCCGACCGATGAGCAGATGCGGACGCCCCTCAACATCATTCCGCCCGACCTGCGTCCGCGCGTCGCGCTCCGCTTCGCCGATCAGAACGAGCTGCTCGTCTCAGGACTCCTGCAGGGCGGCGCCGACATCGCGCAGCGCCCGGTCGTTGTCTCCGTGCCGGTGGGGCAGGGACAGGTCGTGCTCTTCGCCAACAATCCGATCTGGCGCGGCGAGACGATCGGGAGTTACTTCATGGTGTGGAACGCGATCCTGAACTTCGACAGCCTGAACGCCGGGAGGAAGGTGGATCCGCGATAGAGACATGGGCAATGTGAAATCGGCAATGGGCAATGGCAAACACTTCGGCAATCGGCAATCTGCACGGGTAATCGGGTAAAGGGCAAAGAACGCATCGGTAATCGGCAATGGGCTGATCGGCAATCGCGCAATCGGTAATGGGGCTGATCGGCAATCGCGCAATCGGTAATGGGCGCGGCATCAGCTTCTTGCCGGGTAGGGCCTGAGAGCACACGCTTGCGCGTGTGTTGTAACGCCAGGCAATCAGACGGTCTTCACTTCTTCACCTCTTCATGGCGAAGCTTTTTGTCACGAGGAGACCAGCGGCCCGCGATCGATCACCCGTCCGGCGAGCGCGGCGATGAGATAGCACGCCGCGCCGGCGATCATCGCGACGCGAAAACCGAACGCCAGCGCGATGACGACGGTCCCGACCGAGCCGACGACCGACATGATGCCATTCAGGCCCCAGAAGAACGGCGGCGCCGGGAGCGAGCCGCGTCCGGCGCGGAGCAGGCCGCGCGGGAATGGCACGCCCATCGCGAGGCCGATCGGCGCGATGAAGAGGATGGCAAGCGCAACGCGCGGCCAGAAGCCGAGCGCCAGCAGGCGCGGCACGGCGAAGGGGAGCGCGAACGCGTAGATCACGCCGAGCACCGCCACGGCCAGGCAGGCGGCTTGCGCCGGAATCACCCGCGAGACGGCGCTGCCGATGCCGCCGGCCGCGAGCAGCGTGAAGAGCAGGATCGACAGCGTGAAAATCGGGTGGCCGAGCAGGAGCGTGAGGTTCTGCAGCAGCGCCAGCTCGACCGTGATGAAGCCGAGGCCCAGACACGCGAAGTACACGATCGACGAGGCGTACGGCGCCACCGGCTGGCCCTTGGGCTTGCCGAACAACGCGAACACCGCGAGGAGCGCGGCCACCGGGATGATGAGCACCGACAGCGCGTCGCGCATCCGCGACGGCATGCCGAGCGGACGCTCCGTCGCAAAGTAGAACGGGCTGTCGTCGAAGACCGGGCCGACGCGTCGCGGGGCGTCCGCGTCGTATTGGGCGAGCGTCTTGCGGCCCGCCAGCAGATCGGCGTACGGCGGGTCGGTGTGCCGGCCGGGGACGACGATCGGCCGCGCCTCCGTCCAGTCGTTCATGATCTGCGCCGTCTCCGCCTCGGTGAACGGGCGCTTGCGCAGCATGAAGATCATCTGCGGTTGATCGTCGCGTCCGCCGGTCCGCCGTTCGACGATGGCGACGACGCGCTTGGCCGCTTCCCCGGCGCCGAGGAGCGCGACTGAGTTGGCGACGAGCCGCGGGATGTCCACCTCCCACCGCAGAATGCAGAGCAGGCCATCGTCGGTGAGGCGGTCGTAGTAGCCCTTGAAGGCTTCCGTCGTGTAGAGGTAGTTCTCCGAGAGCGACAATCCGCCCGACGCGACCGAGGCCCACGAGTCCACGAAGCCGAGGAAGATGATGTCGAACCTGCCCGGCGTGCGGCTGATGAAATTACGTCCTTCGCTCTGCACGACATCGACGTCCGGCCGGTCGTAGAGATTGCCCGCGCGCGCGCCGTAATGGCGGACGAACTGCAGCATCAGCGGGTTGAGCTCGACGGCGCCGACCTTGCGGCTCCCCGACGCGAGCGCCACCAGCACGTCCGAGCCGCCGCCCGGGCCGATGATGAGCGTGTTGGGATTGGACACGAGCTTGAACGGCAGCGCGCGATACCAGTTCTTCATGTCGCGCACGCTCTCGAGGTTGCCGTCCCACTCGAGAATGCTCGTCCACGCGTCCGAGTCGATGTAGAGGCGCGCGAGATAGGGTGCGGGGAATCCCTCGACCGCGTCGATCCGCGAGTAGGCGTTCCACCCGGTCTGCGCGACCTTGGTGCCCGGCAGTTCGTCCATCTGCCGGCGCATGGCCTTGAGCGTTCCCGGCGTCACCCGGAGCAGGCCGGACGTCTCGTTGGTGATGGCGACGATCGCGACCAGCACGGCCGCGGCCGCGGCCAGTCCGCGAATCGCCGGACGCTTTGACAGGCAGACCGCCGCGCCGAAGGGCGCGAGCGCGGCCACCAGCACCGCCGTCTCCCCGCCCAGGCCCTGGAGCAGCCACGTGACGATCAGCGCGCCGAGCGAGGCCCCGATCAGGTCCGCGAAGTACAGAGAGCTGCTGCGCGCCCGCTGCAGGTCGAAAATCATCGACAGCGCCATGCCGGCGATGAAAAACGGCGCGAGCGGGGCGACGAAATAGAGCGGCAGGCGCTCCAGCGTGAACGGGAACTTGACGACCAGCCCGAGACAGGCTGGAATCGTCAGCCCGTACACCACCGTCAGCGCGGCCGCCTTGTCGAGCGACGAAGTCAGCCGGCCGCGCTTGAGCAGGTGGAGGGCGAAGCCGCCGAGGCCCCACCCCAGCAGCGCGACAGAGACGGCGACGAAGGCAAAGTGGTACCAAATCGTCGCGGAATAGATCCGGGTGAGGGCCACTTCGAAGACCAGCCCGGACAACGTGATGAGAAAGACGCCAAGATGCAACAACACAAGCGCGGCAGTAGACCTTATTGGGACGGAGAGGTCAAGGGGCGCGGTATTCTTTGGAAGCACCAGAAGGGCCCAAGGCCATGGGCCCGGGGCCCAAGTTTGACCCATGTCATGAACGGGAGCTCGACATGATGGCAAAGCGTCACGTAGCGGTGATCGGATCGTTGCTGCTCGGGACCGCGATCCTGAGCGCCGCACAGGCCGTACCGAAGAGCGACGTCATCGATGCGGCGCAGCTCCTCAAAGATTTGCAGACTCTTTCGGCCGATGACATGGAGGGCCGGCAGGTCGGCACGCCGGGCAGCGCGAAGGCCCGCGCGTACATCGTGGACCGGTTCACTGCTTCAGGGCTGACCGCGTTTGGCGTGGGGTTCGAGCGGCCGTTCACGTTCACCGGAGGCAGCGGCGCCGAGCAGCGCGGCGTGAACGTCATTGGCTGGATCAACGGGAGCCGGTCGCCGGCCCGGTACCTCGTGGTGACGGCGCATTACGATCACCTCGGCAGCCGCGGCGGCCAGGTGTTCAACGGCGCCGACGACAACGCGACTGGCACCGCTGCGCTCTTCGCGCTGGCGAAGTACTTCAGCGTGAACCGCCCCGCGCATTCGCTGATTCTTGCCGCGCTGGATGCCGAAGAGGTGGGGCTCCACGGCGCCACCGCGTTCGTCCGCCAGCCGCCCGTGGAAGCTTCGGCGCTCGTGCTGAACGTCAACATGGACATGATCGGCCGAGATCCCGGCAATCTGCTGTATGTCTCGGGCACGCATCGGCTGACCTTTCTGAAGCCGTACGTCGAGCGCGTGGCCGCGAGCGCCCGCGTCAAGCTGGTGATGGGGCACGACGACCCGGCGCGGCGCGACGTCGAAGACTGGACGTCCTCCTCCGACCACTTCCCGTTCTGTCAGGCGAGGATTCCGTGTCTCTACTTCGGCGTCGAGGACTTCGACCAGCATCACCGGGCGACCGATGACTTCGAGACGATCACGCGCGAGTTCTACGTCCGCGCGGTCGAGACGATGGTGCGGATGGTGAAAGAATTCGATGCCGGCCTGGACGCGATTGCCGTCGAGCGCGCGCGGATGGCCAAAGGGGGCGCACAGTGAACGTTCGGGGTCTCGTGGTGATGGCGGCAGCGCTGGCCGCGGCGCCGCCGATGGTCGGCGCCCGGAGCGCGGCGTGGCAGGCCACGCCCGCCGCCTCCGAGGTCGCCCTCGACGTCCCTGGCGGGCGCATCGAGGGCACATTGCTGCTGCCCGCGAAGGCGGCGGCCGGCAAGGTGCCGGTCGTGCTAATCGTCGCCGGATCGGGGCCGACGGATCGTGACGGCAACTCGGCCGGCCTGCCCGGGCAGAACAACTGTTATCGCCTGCTGGCCGAGGCGCTGGCCGCCGACGGCATTGCGACAGTGCGCTACGACAAGCGCGGCGTCGCCAGGAGCAAAGTCGCCAGCCTCAAAGAGACCGACCTCCGCTTTGAAACCTACGTGCAGGATGCAGCCTCGTGGGTGTCCTTCCTCCGCAACGACGCGCGGTTCGGTACCATCACGGTCGCCGGGCACAGCGAAGGCTCCCTCATCGGGATGCTCGCCGCACGGGCGGCGCGTGCGGATGCGTTCGTGTCGATTGCCGGGGTCGCCCACGGCGCAGCCGACCTGTTGCGCGATCAACTGCGCCCCAAGCTCACCGCGGCGCCGGAGTTGCTCGCGGCCAGCGAGGAGATCCTGACGGCCCTGCAAGCCGGGAAGACGGCCGAGGCGCCGCCTGCGCTCGCGGCGCTGTTCCGTCCGAGCGTCCAGCCGTACCTGATCTCATGGTTCAAGTACGTGCCGTCGGTCGAACTGGCCCGCCTCACGATTCCGATCTTGATCATTCAGGGCACGACCGATATCCAGGTGACCGTCGCCGAGGCGAAGGCGCTGCAAGCGGCGAAGCCCGAGGCGCGGCTGTTCATCGCCGGCGGCATGAATCACGTGCTCAAGTCGGTGAGCGATCCGGCGAAACAGCTCGCCTCGTATTCCGATCCGGCGCTCCCGATCGATCCCGACGTGCCGCAAACCATCGGCGAGTTCGTGCGGGCGCTCGAGGCACCCGGCCGGACGCAGCCGCGGCGCCCGACGACGCAGCGGGCAAGCCTGCGTGACACCGTCCTCGGCGACGTCGACGGTGCGCACTTCGCCATCGAGTACGGCCGGCCGTCCAAGCGCGGCCGCGTGATCTGGGGCAGCCTCGTATCGTTCTCGCGGTGGTGGATGCCCGGCGCCGACGAGGCGACGACGCTCACGACGAGCGCGCCGATCGCGTTCGGCGAGCTGGTCGTACCGGCGGGCGAGTACACGCTGTACACCGCGCCCGGCGAGAAGGAGTTCGCGCTCATCATCAATCGCGAGACGGGGCAATATCACACCGTCTATAACGCCCAACTCGATCTCGGGCGGATTCCGATGGCGATGAACAAGACGGCCGAAACGGTGGAGAAGGTGACGTTCGCGATCGAGCCCCGTCCCGGAGGGGGCGGCCTGCTGAAGCTCAGTTGGGATGACCGCGAGTACGTCGCGGGGTTCACCGTCCGGCGCTGACCGTCATGACGTCCCGGCCGACACTGATCGGCATGCCGTACGACGCGAGCTCCTCGTTCCTGCGCGGCGCGGCGCTCGCCCCGGCCGTCATTCGGGAAGCGCTGCGCACGCCGGCCGGCAATCCCTGGGCGGAGCGCGTCGTGCAGTCGGTCGGCGCGGAAGTGCTCCTCGACGCCGGTGACCTGACGCTGCCGCCGACGGCCGAGGCCCGCAGCCTGATTGAACATGCCGTGCGCGGGCTGGCGCAGGAAGCGCTGCCGTTCATCGCCCTCGGCGGCGATCACTCGATCACGTATCCGATCCTGCGCGGGCTCCGCGCCGGCTACCGGTCGCTCACGATCCTCCAGATCGACGCGCACCCGGACCTGTACGACGAGTTCGAGGGCGATCGGTTTTCGCACGCGTGTCCGTTCGCGCGGATCATGGAAGAGGGACTGGCGGATCGGCTGATCCAGGTCGGGATCCGCGCGATGACCGGGCATGGGCGCGATCAGGCGCAACGCTTCGGCGTCGAGCAGATCGACATGCGCGCCTGGGCCGATGGCGCGCGCCCCTCGACCGCCGGTCATGTCTACGTCTCGCTCGATCTCGACGGGCTCGATCCGGCGTACGCCCCGGGCGTCTCGCATCGCGAGCCCGGCGGGCTGTCGGTGCGCGAAGTGCTCACCCTGCTCGACACGCTCGGCGGCGAGCTCATCGGCGCCGATATCGTCGAATTCAATCCCAATCAGGACATCGGCGGCATGACGGCCAGTGTCGCCGCCAAGCTGGTCAAGGAACTCGCGTCGCAAATCGTCGTGGAGAGCGACTGAGTGACGACGCCGGATCGCACGCTGGGCTTCTGGACCGCCGTCTCGCTGGTCATGGGCAACATGATCGGGTCCGGCGTCTTCCTGCTGCCGGCCTCGCTCGCGGCCTTCGGCGGGCTCAGCCTCATCGGCTGGCTCGTCTCGGCCACGGGCAGCATGCTGCTCGCGCTGGTCTTCGCGCGGCTGGCGCGGCTCGATCCGGCTGCCGGCGGGCCGTACGCGTACACGCGGCGTGCGTTCGGCGATCTCGCGGGATTCCTCGTCGCCTGGGGCTACTGGATCTCCACCTGGTGCACGAACGCGGCGCTCGCGGTGGCGTTCGTCGCGTATCTCGATCCGTTCGTGCCGGGCGTTGTCCGATCGCCGGCCGCGGCGGCGCTGCTCGCCATCGCGACGCTCTGGCTCCTCACCGGCGTGAACATCTACGGCGTTCGCACCGCCGGCCGCGTGCAACTGGTGACGACGGTCCTGAAAGTGCTGCCGCTGGTGCTGGTCGGTCTCGGCGGTCTCGCGTTCGTGGCGCCGTCGCATTTCACGATCCCGACGTCAGGCGCCGCCGCCTTCGGCAGCAGCCTGATGCAGGTCGTGACGCTGACGCTCTGGGCCTTTCTGGGACTGGAGTGCGCCACGATTCCAGCCGCCGCGGTCGTCAACCCCGATCGCGTGATTCCGCGCGCGACGATCGTCGGCACCTCGCTCGCGGCGGTGATCTATATCGTCAGCACGATCGGCGTGATGAGTCTCGTCCCGCCGGCCGAGCTCGCGAACGCGAAGGCGCCGTTCGCCGACGCGGCGCGCGTCCTCGGCGGCTCGTGGGTGGCGCAGTTCGTCGCGATCGGCGCCGCGATCTCGTGCTTCGGCGCGCTCAACGGGTGGATCCTCATGGTGGGGCAGTTGCCGATGGCTGTGGCTGCCGACGGCTTGTTTCCGAAAGTGTTCGGACGGATGTCGCCGCGCGGCACGCCAACCGCGGGGCTCATCCTCGCCGCGCTTCTCAGCACGGCGCTGATCGGCATGAACTACACACGCGACCTGGTGGCGGTGTTCACGCGCATCATCCTGCTGGCCACGCTCAGCACCCTCGTGCCCTACGTGTTCTGTTCGATGGCCGCGCTGCTTGCGGGCGATCGGAGGCCGGGCGCGCCGAGTGCGTCCGCCTCGGGCGGCACAGTGATCGCGGCGCTCGCCTTCGTCTACGCGATTGTCGCGGTCGGCGGCGCCGGGCAGGAAGTCGTGTACCTCGGCTTCCTGCTCCTGCTCGCCGGCCTGCCCGTCTATGTCCGCGTCGTCCGCCAGCGCGCCGCCGCGCCGACGATATGAGCAGCCTGCCGCCACGTGCGTTGTCCGAGTTCGGTGAGGTGACGCGCCTCGTCGTGAAGCACGCGCGCGACGCCTTCGTCGATCAGGCCACGATCGACGCCGAGTGGCGGCCGCTCAACTTCACGCACGCGCCCGATTTCGCGAAGGCAATAGACGAATACGATCGCTTTCTCGATCTGCTCACGTCGAGCGACGCGCGGCTGCATTTTCTGCCGAAGGCCAGCGGCACCGGGCTCGATTCGATCTACGTGCGCGACGCTTCGGTCGTCTGCGATCGCGGCGTCATCCTGTGCGGAATGGGGAAGCCGCGGCGCGCGTGGGAGCCCAACGCCCAGGGCGCGGCCTACAAGACCTGGGAGATCCCGGTGGCCGGCGAGATTCGCCGGCCCGGCCAGCTCGAGGGCGGGGACGTCGTCTGGCTCGACTCGGGGACGATCGTTGTCGGCCGCGGCTACCGCACGAACGACGAAGGCATCCGGCAGCTGCGCGAGATTCTCGGTTCGTCGATCGACGAGATGATCGTCGTCCCGCTGCCGCACTGGAAGGGCCCGGCCGACGTGTTTCACCTGATGTCGATCCTGAGTCCGGTGGACGACAATCTCGCCGTCGTCTATTCGCCGCTGATGCCGGTGCCGCTTCGCGAGCGATTGATCGCCCGCGGAGTGGAACTGGTCGAGGTGCCGGACGAGGAATTCGCGTCGATGGGCGCCAATGTCCTGGCGATCGCGCCGCGCCGGTGCATCATGGTGGCGGGAAGCCCGCGCACGCGCACGCTGCTCGAACGCGCGAACGCGGAAGTGCTCGTGTATTCCGGAACCGAAATCAGTCTGAAGGGGGGCGGCGGTCCGACCTGTCTCACGAGGCCGATCGCGCGTCTAGGGACATGAAGTACATGAAGGCAGTGAAGCACCTGCAGAAAGCGTTTGGAGCGCGTTGCAGCATTACCGGCGGTCGGAGCGGCCGGCTTCAGCCGGCCCAGCGCGGGCGGGCTGAAGCCCGCCCCTCCTTCTGCATGTTGCAACGCACTCTTTCGCTCGTTCTGGTGCTGTCCCTCACGTTGTTGACCAGCCTGGACGCCCGACAAGGCGGGAGAGGGATCCAGGATCCCGCCGCCGCCACCTACCTGCTCAAGCCCGCACGCGTGTTCGATGGCGAGGCGCTGCACGAGGGCTGGGCGGTCGTCGTCCGAGGCCAGCGGATTGAGAGCGCCGGACCCGCGGCCGGACTGAACGCGCCGGCCGGCGCCGTCACCGTCGATCTTCCGGGGACCACCCTGCTCCCCGGGCTCATCGACGCGCACTCGCACGTCCTGCTTCACGCCTACAACGAGACGTCGTGGAACGATCAGGTCCTGCACGAAGCCGAAGCGCTGCGGGTTGCGCGCGCCGTCAACCACCTCAAGGCGACGCTCGAGGCCGGATTCACGACGCTCCGCGACCTTGGCACCGAAGGGGCAGGCTACGCCGACGTCGGGCTCAAGCAGGCCGTCAACCAGGGCATCATCCCGGGACCGCGGTTGATCGTGACGACGCGCGCGATTGTGGCGACCGGCACGTACGCGCCGAAGGGGTTTTCGCCCGAGTGGACGATTCCGCAGGGCGCCGAGGAAGCCGATGGGCCCGCCCTCATCCGCGTCGTCCGCGATCAGGCGGGCAAGGGCGCGGACTGGATCAAGGTCTACGGCGACTACCGCGCCGGACCGCGTGGCGAGACGACGCCCACCTTCTCCCAGGACGAGATGAAGCTCATCGTGGACACGGCCAGAAGCATCGGCCGTTCAGTGGTCGTCCACTCCTCGACGCCCGAGGGCATGCGCCGCGCGGTGATGGCCGGGGCCGAGACGATCGAGCACGGCGACGGCGGCACGCTCGAAGTCTTCAAGCTCATGGCCGAGCGTGGCGTCGCGCTCTGTCCCACGCTCGCGGCAGGCCATGCGACGAGCCAGTACGGCGGCTGGCGGCCGGGCACGGACCCCGAGCCGGCCGGCGTCCGCCGGAAGCGCGAGAGCTTCAAACTCGCCCTCGATGCCGGCGTGACCATCGCGTCCGGTTCGGACGTCGGCGTGTTTCCGCACGGCGACAACGCGCGCGAGCTCGAGCTGATGGTGGCCTACGGCATGACGCCGGTCGCCGCCCTCCGCTCCGCCACGTCAGTGGACGCGAAGGTGCTGCACATGGAGACGCAGATCGGACGCGTCGCGCAGGGCCTGTTCGCGGATTTGGTGGCCGTGGAGGGCGATCCGACGAAAGAGATCGGGGCGCTGCGTCGGATCAAGCTGGTGGTCAAGAACGGGGTGATCGTTCGCCGGTGAGGGTTGTCTTACGACATGAAGCAAATGAAGGCAATGAAGCACATGAAGAAAACCTCTTTGGGGCTTTTCGGAAAGAGCATTGCTAGCCACTTCTGGCGCCGACTCGGGACGCTCACGAATGCGCGTCGCGGCCAGAAAGCTTTCCCCAAAGCCGTGTTTTTCTTCATGTGCTTCATTAGCTTCACGGCCTTCATGTTTCAAGACAAGTGGGTGTGGACACCGCTCGAGACTGGTGTCTCCGCCACCTTGCGCGGCGTCAGCGCGGCGACGGCGTCGGTGGTCTGGGCGAGCGGATCGCGGAACACGCTGCTGCGATCGATCGACGCCGGAGCGACGTGGCAGAAGCTGGCGAGTCCGACCGAGGACGCGCTCGATTTTCGTGACGTGGATGCGATCGACGGACGGACGGCGTACGCGCTCAGCATCGGCGACGGTCCGCTGTCACGCATCTACAAGACGACCGACGCGGGCGGCACCTGGACGTTGCAGTTCACCAACCGTGACCCGAAAGGCTTTCTCGACGCGATGGCGTTCTGGGATGCAGAACACGGCGTGGCGGTCGGCGATTCGATCGACGGCGCGTTCTTCATCCTGACGACGGAGGACGGGGGGCGGACGTGGTCGCGCGTGCCGCCGGACCGGCTGCCGGCGGCGCTTCCGAACGAAGGCGCGTTCGCGGCGAGCGGCACGAACGTGACGGTCGTCGGCCGCGATCACGTCTGGTTCGGCACGGGCGCCGCGGCCCGCGCTCGCGTCCTGCGCTCGAACGACCGCGGCCGGACGTGGGCGATTGCCGAGACGCCGCTCATCGCCGGTGCCAGCGCCGGCATCTATTCCGTCGCATTTCGCGACGCCATGCACGGCGTCATTGTCGGGGGCGACTACGCGAAAGAGACCGAAGCGATCGACAACGTCGCCGTCACGCAAGACGGCGGCAGGACCTGGACGCTGGTCAAAGAGCGCGGGCTCGCAGGATTCCGATCGGTCGTGGCGTTCGTGCCTGGCAGCGCCGCGTCGTTTGTGGCGGTCGGGCCGCGCGGCGCCGATCTCTCCACCGACGACGGCCGGAGCTGGAGCGCCATCTCGGGCGCCGGATATCACGCGTTCAGCTTCGCGCCAGGCGGCACGACAGGCTGGGGCGTCGGCGGCCGCGGCACGGCCGGCCGGCTCGTGCCTACGAAATGAAGAGGGCTTCCGTGTCCTTGCGGAAAAGGATGATCAGCGCGTAGATGCCGAACGCCGTGCCGAGAGGGAATTTCACAAGCGCGATGGCCGCGAGGATGATGCCCAGGACGCGGGCCCATCGCCGAAACTTGAACAGTCCCACGCCGCAGGCGACGTAGGGAATCGCGAACAGCAGCAGGATCAGGCTGAGCGCGATGCCCGTGAGCCCGAGGATCGTGGCGCCGATGGCGGCACCTTCCTCGTGCGTCGCCCCCACGATGCCGGCCAGCGTGGACATCAGGAGCGGCGTGAAGAACGCGAGCGCGAGGAGGAGCGCGCCGACGAGCAGGAACAGCGTGGCGACGACTTTGACGTGCGTGGCCACGCGCGCCCCGCTATTCCTCGTCCTCGTCCTCGGCTTTGCTCGCCGCCGGGTCGTCGAAGTCGGTCAGCGGTACGCTCGTGTCGTTCGGGTCGTCGTAGAGACCGCCGAGCCGTCCCGTGTAACGTTCCTTGATCGGTCCTTTCGGCCCGCGCTCCTTGTTCTCCCAGCGCTTCTCGCTGGACGCGCTCTTCTTCTTGGGCGGACCGAAGCTGCGTCCCGCCGCCCCCGGCGCCGCGCCGGGCGCTCCCGGGGCGCCGAAGCCGCCACCAGGTCGGGGGGCGAAGCCGCCGCCCGGCCGGGGACCGCTGAATCCTCCGGGCCGAGGGCCGCTGAAGCCACCTGGGCCGCCGGGGCCACCGCTCGGGCGGAAGCCACCCCCGGCGCCGCCCCCGGCCTCGCGCGGGCGGGCCTCACTGACCGACAGCGTCCGCCCCATGAACGGCTGCTGGTTGAAGCGCGAGATGGCCTCCTCGGCCATCGGGCGCTCGATGAACTCGACGAACGCAAAACCCCGGGGCCGGCCGGTCTCTCGGTCCACCGGGATGACGATTTGAGAAGGGGCGCCGACGCCCGAAAAATGCGCGCGCAAATCAGCTTCAGTCGCGCCATAGGGCATATTGCCGACGAACAAACGCACAGCCACTGACTATCCTCGCGGGTTGATGGTTGGGAATTGAGTTGCCCAGGAGCTTACGCCGCTGACGATCGGAGTCACGAAATCACGCAGACAGAAGGGGGGATGAAGTCTCTACGGTCTTTCTGGGTAGCGGTTGGAAAGGAGAATAGCACGGACGCGCCGATCGGGCAATCGGCAATCGGAGGCGCGGTCGATCGGTAGTAATATGGCTGTTTGGGTACGAGGCTCCGGGCCTCGCTATCTGCACCATGTCCGATTCGACCCCTGCCACCGCCGGTCGCTCCAACGGCGCGCTCATCGTCCGTGGTGCCCGCACCCATAACCTGAAGGGCGTGGACCTCTCCCTGCCGCACCGCCGGCTCATCGTATTCACGGGGGTGAGCGGGTCCGGCAAGTCGTCGCTGGCCTTCGACACCATCTATGCCGAGGGACAGCGCCGGTACGTCGAGTCGTTGTCGGCCTACGCCCGCCAGTTCCTGGAACGGATGGAAAAGCCGGACGTGGACAGCATCGACGGGATCGCCCCGGCCATCGCGATCCGGCAGAAAAACAGCGTCCGGAACCCCCGGTCCACCGTCGGGACCACCACCGAAATCCACGACTACCTCCGGCTCTTGTGGGCCCGCGTCGGGCAGACCATCTGCCGGCAGTGCGGCCGGCCCGTCGAACGCGAGTCTCCGGAAGCCGCCGCCGACACTTTGCTGACCCTGCCGGAAGGGACCCGCCTGCTCCTGGGGTTCGACTATCCGGTCGTCAAGCTCCGGCTCCCGACCGGGCCGCGCGAAGCCGATGCCGACGACGATCACGGCAACGGGAACGGGTACGGCCATACCGACGTGCTGCCCGGGCTGGGTGCCGGCGAGGACGATTCGCTGGCCGAAACGGTGAAGACGCTGCGGCGGCGCGGCTTTGGCCGCCTGCTCGTGGCGGGGAAGACAGTGACGCTGGAGGACGCGCCGGCGCATCTCGAGACGCTGCGCGACGCCGCCTCGCTCTGCGTCATCGTGGATCGCATCCGTGTCGCTCCCGACATGCGCACCCGGCTGACCGACTCGATCGAGACCTCCTTTCACGAGGGGGAGGGCGCGGCGCTGGCCATGGAGGTGGACGGCGAGGGCACGCCGATCCGGACCCATCGATTCAGCGAGCGCTTCGAGTGCCGGACGTGCGGCATCGTCTACGAAACGCCGCAGCCGCGCCTGTTCTCCTTCAACAACCCGTTCGGCGCCTGCCCGACGTGTCACGGCTTCGGCAACATCATCGAGCTCGACATGAATCTCGTCGTGCCGGATGCAAGCCGTTCGATTAACGGCGGCGCGATCGAGCCGTGGACCAAGCCGCATTACCGCGGCTGCCTGGTGCAGTTGAAGCGCACCGCGCGCGCGGGCGGTCTCCGGCTGGATGTGCCCTGGCGCGACCTGTCGGACGACGAGAAACAGTTCGTCGTGGAGGGTCGCGACGAGTACGAAGGCATCCAGGGGTTCTTCCGGCGGCTCGAGCGCAAGAAGTACAAGGTGCACGTCCGCGTCTTTCTCAGCCGTTATCGCGGTTACCTCACCTGCAGCGACTGCGGCGGCACGCGGCTGCGGCGCGAGGCGCGTGACGTGCGCGTCGGCGGGCAGACGATCGACGTCGTCTGCGCGCTGACGGTCAAGGACGCCGCCACGTTTTTTGCCACGCTGGCGCTCTCGGAGAAGGACGCGACCGTGGCCGAGAAGGTGCTGCGGGAAATCCGCCGCCGTCTCGGGTTCCTGACTGACGTCGGACTGGACTATCTGACGCTCGATCGCCTGTCGTCGACGCTCTCGGGCGGCGAATCGCAGCGGATCAATCTCGCGACGTCGCTCGGCTCGGCGCTCGTGGACACGCTCTACGTACTCGACGAGCCGTCGATCGGGCTCCACCCGCGCGACAACCTCCGGCTGATCGCGATCCTCAGGCAGTTGCGCGACCAGGGCAACACTGTGCTCGTGGTCGAACACGACGCCGACATGATCCGCGTCGCGGACCATGTGGTGGACCTGGGACTCGGCGCCGGCGAACAGGGCGGGCGCATCATCTACGCGGGCTGCGTCAGCGGCCTGCTCGAGGACCCGCGATCGCTGACGGCCAAGTACCTTCGTGACGAGCTCGCGATCCCCGTCCCGCCGACGCGGCGACGGCCCGGCGTCCAGCGGCTGCGGGTGTCGGGCGCGACCGAGCACAACCTCAAGGGGATCGACGTCGAGCTTCCGCTCGGCCTCTTCACCTGCGTCACCGGCGTGAGCGGGTCGGGCAAGTCCACGCTCGTCCACGACGTCGTGTACGCGGCGATCAAGCGGGCGAAGGGCGACTGGGACCGGCGTGTCGGCGCGCATCGCCGCCTCGAAGGCGCCGAGTTCATCACCGACGCCGTGCTCGTGGACCAGCAGCCGATCGGGCGGACGCCGCGATCGAATCCCGTCACGTATCTCAAGGCGTTCGATCCGATTCGCGAGCTGTTCGCGGCGACCAAGGACGCGCGGTCGCGCGGCCTGACGGCGAGCCACTTCAGCTTCAACGTGCCGGGCGGCCGCTGCGAAGCGTGTGAAGGCGAAGGCGTCGTCCGCGTCGAGATGCAGTTCCTGGCCGACGTCTTCGTCCCGTGCGAGCAATGCGACGGCAAGCGCTTCCGGCCGCAGGTCCTCGAGGTGCGCTTCAAGGGCCGGAACGTGGATCAGGTGCTCGACCTCACCGTGCGCGAAGCGCTCACGTTCTTCGCCGGCGCGGCGAAGGTGGTGCGCCGGCTCCAGGTGCTGGACGAGATCGGGCTCGGGTATCTCCGGCTGGGCCAGCCGGCCACGACGCTCTCGGGCGGCGAAGCCCAACGGATCAAGATCGCGTCGTACCTGGGCTCGCAGAACGGCGAGCGCACGCTCTACGTTCTCGACGAGCCCACGACCGGCCTGCACTTCGACGACATCGTCAAACTGCTGGCCGCGTTCCGGAAGCTGCTCCAGGCCGGGCACAGCCTGCTCGTGATCGAGCACAACCTGGACGTGCTCAAGACCGCGGACTGGATCGTCGACCTCGGTCCCGAGGGCGGCGACGCGGGCGGATACCTCGTCGCCGCCGGGACGCCGGAACAGCTGGTCAAGATCGAGGCGTCGCACACGGGCCGCCACCTGCAGCGTGCGCTCGCCGCCGTCCGCGATCGTCCCGATGCCGACCCGGCCTGAGCGTCTGCCGCGCGCGTTCTACGCGCGCCCTACCCTCGACGTCGCCGCCGAGCTCATCGGGAAGGTGCTCGTCCACGACGTCCGCGGCCGGCGCACCGCCGGGATCATCGTCGAGGCCGAGGCGTACATCGGCGAGACGGATCCGGCGTGCCACGCCGCGCCCGGTCCGACCAAACGCAACGCGCCGCTCTACGGGCCGCCTGGCCGCGCCTACGTGTACCTCAACTACGGCATTCACTATCTGGTCAACGCGGTCACCGAGGCAGCAGGATCGCCGGCCGCCGTGCTGATCCGCGCCCTCGACCCGATCGAGGGCGTCGATCTCATGCGGCGCCGGCGTCAGTGCGGGGACGACGATCCCGCCGGCCTCTGCCGCGGGCCGGGGAATCTGACGGTGGCGCTCGGCATCACCCTGCGCCAGAACCTCGCCGACCTCACACGCGGCCCGCTCGCGATCGAAGACCACGGCATCCGCGCACCCGACGCGGCCTGGTCACCGCGCATCGGCATCCGCGTCGGCACCGAACCGCACTGGCGCTGCTACTGGCCGGGGCACCCGGCGGTGTCAGGCACGGCCAGGCGAAGCCGCAGCGTCAAAGCTCACGCCCAAAAGCTTCAACATGAAGAAGTAAAGAGGTGAAGTTTTTTGGGGGGAAAGACCGCTTGCCGTCTTGTCAGAGCGTGAAGGAGAGCTCTCATAACTGAGAGACTGGAGCCGCGCGCAAAGTCAAGCTCGCGTGGGACCTCAAAAACGAGCGGACCTCAAGCCGCGGACGTCGAGTAGCCAAGGACTTCAAGCGATCTTGGACTTCAAGCTGTGCCGGACTTCAAGCTGTGCCGACCTCGAGCGAAGTCCGGGACCTCGAGCGAAGAATCAGAATCGTCTGCGCGGCGGCGCCATGCGAACAATCTGCACGTCGGCCGTGCGGCGCTCCGTGCCGCGCATGTACTGGATTTTGACGTTGGCGCCGATCGGCGCCGCGGCAATCAGCCGTTCGAGCTGGCTCTCTTCGGTGATTTCCTTGCCGTCGAAGCCCGTGATCACGTCGCCCGGGAGCAGGCCGGCGCGGTGCGCCGGTTCGTTGCGGTACATGTTGCGGATCATCACGCCGCGGCCGGCCGAGACGCGCGCGCGCGCCGCCAGCTGCGCGTCCATCGTCTGCAGGTCGAGCGTGCCGATCGAGCCGCGGACGATCTCGCCGGTGTTTTTCAACTCGGTCATGATCTGCCGCGCGAGGTTGATCGGGATCGCGAAGCCGATGCCCTGATACCCTCCGGTCTGGCTGTAGATCATGCTGTTGATGCCGACCAGCTCGCCGCGCGCGTTCACGAGCGCGCCGCCCGAGTTGCCAGGGTTGATCGCGGCGTCGGTCTGGATGAAGTCGTTGTAGGTGGCGAGCTGCGGATCGTGCCGGTTCGCCGACGAGACGATGCCGAGCGTGACCGTCTGGCTGAACGCAAACGGGTTGCCCACGGCGAGGACCCATTCGGCCGCGCGCAGCTTCGATGAATCGCCCCAGGGCAGCGGCGTCAACCCGGTCGACTCGACCTTGAGCAGCGCCAGGTCGGTCAGCTGATCGGACCCGATCACCCGGGCGTCGAGCTCCCGGTCGTTCGCGAGCGTCACGGACACCTGGGCGCCTCGGCTTCCGACGACGTGGCTGTTGGTGAGGACGTAGCCGTCGGCCGAGACGATCACGCCTGACCCGAGGCTCGTCTGCGGCCGCACCGAATCGGCCCCGTAGAAGAGCTGGAACCACGGGTCGACCTGGACCATCTGCGTCGAAGAGATGTTCACCGAGGCCTGGATGGCGCGCTCGGCCACCGCCGTCAGATCCGGAAGCGGCCCGGTCGGCGTCGCCGGCGCGGGGAACGACGCCGGCCGGGTCTGCTCGGACGCTGTCGTCGCGGTCGAGGGCGTCGTCAGCGACATGCGGCCGGACACGACGAGACCGCCCGCAAAACCGGCGGTCAGGGTGCCGGCAATGAACAGCAGCTTTCGGAGTGACATGGCTCGCTATCCGATCTCGATCTTGCGCCCCTCGGCGACGGCCTTGGGGACAGTCACGCTGAGCACGCCGTCGGCCAGATCCGCCGTGATGCCGTCGCCATCGACCGGGAGACCGAACCGGAACGACCGCGAGAACTGACCTTGTCCCCGCTCGAGCTGCTGGTACCGTTCGGGGCAACAGGCCTGGCCGCGACGCTCACCGCGCACGGTCAACGTCCCGTCGGTGAACTCGATCTTGAAGTCGTCGCGGCTGAGTCCCGACACTTCGACCGTCAGGAGGTAACGGTCGCCGTGTTCGCACAGGTCAACCGGCGGCACCCACCCGGGCGACGCACGGCCAAACAGGCTCTCGAGCCGCTCCTGCATCGTGAGCAGGTCGCGGACCGGATCCCAAGGCATGTCTCTAACCATAACGCACAAAATGCTAGAATGGTGAGTTCCCGTTCGCGGGCGATTCCAGACCTATGAGTTCAATACAAGCCACTCGTCTCCGGAAGGGCATGCTGATCAAGCGGGACGCCGACCTGTACCGCGTCCTCGACCTCTACCACATCACTCCGGGCAACAAGCGCGCCCACGTCCAGTGCAAGCTGCGCGACATCCGCTCGGGCCGCCTCACCGACCACAAGTTCCGGTCGGAAGACGATGTGGAACGGGCGACGCTGGATCCGCACGAGATGCAGTTCCTCTATCGCGACGGGGATCTGTTCTACTTCATGAACACCGAGTCCTACGAGCAGGTACACCTGACGCTCGAGGTCCTCGGCGACAGCGCGCTCTACCTGCTGCCCGAGTCGGTGATCAACGTCGAGTTCTATGAGACCGAGCCCGTGGGGATCCACCTGCCGCAGACCGTCGATCTCAAGGTCCGCGACACGGTCCCCGGCATCAAGGGCGCGACGGCGTCGGCCCAGGTCAAGCCGGCGACGCTCGAAACGGGCCTCACGGTGAACGTACCGTCGTTCGTGAACACCGGCGATACCGTTCGGATCAATACGGAGACGGGTGAGTATCTGTCGCGCGTTTAGTGACGAGGCCAGACAAGGCAAAAGGCAAAACTTGGAAGTGAGAACTGCAAACTAAAGTCAGAACTGCAAACTAACGTCAGAAGTGAAAACTAGAGTTGGAACTGAGCACTCAACTCACAAGGCCGAACGAACTGCTAAGCAAAGTAGGCTCGCGCCAGGAGCCTCGACAGTTTTGCGTTTTGACTTTTGACTTCTGCGTTTTGCCCTGACACCGACATGGATCAGTTTCCTGTAAAGGCCCGTCCCGGCTGGGTCGAAGTCATCACCGGCAGCATGTTCAGCGGCAAGAGCGAAGAGCTGATCCGCCGGCTGCGGCGCGCGCAGATTGCGCGGCAGAAGGTGCAGATCTTCAAGCCCGCCGTGGACAATCGCTACAGCACGGCGGAGATCGTCTCGCACAGCGAGATGAAGATCCCGTCGAGCAGCGTCTCCACTTCGCGCGAGCTGCTCGAGCAGGTTGACGCGGACACCGAGGTCGTGGGGGTTGACGAAGGACAGTTCTTCGATGCCGAGCTGCCCGCCGTGTGCGCGCGGCTCGCCAACGCGGGGAAACGCGTCATCGTCGCCGGGCTCGATCAGGACTACCTGGGCAAGCCGTTCGAGCCGATGCCGCAACTGCTGGCGACGGCCGAGTACATCACCAAGACGCTGGCCATCTGCATGGTCTGTGGCGGCCCGGCCAACCACACGCAGCGCCTGGTGGCCTCAAAGGAGCGGGTGCTCGTCGGCGCGGGAGGCACCTACGAGGCGCGCTGCCGCCACTGTTTTGACCCAACGCTCGGGGATGCTGGGGCGGGTTCGGGTTAATGAGGCAATGAGGCAATGGGGCAATGAGGCAATACAGACACTTGTCTCGCCGGCTGCGTCACTGAACGGCAGAGACTGGGCCGCAAAGACAAGAGTTTGTATTGCCCCATTGCCCCATTGCCTCATTGCCCCATTAACCATTGAATGAGTCCCTTCCCCCCAACGGCCATGGGGTCGGCGAGCCAGTCGGGTGGGGTGAGCCAGACGAAGGCCAGGATGGCGATGACCCAGACGTCGTAGGGCAGCGTCGCGCGCTCGTCGGTCCAGTAGAAGGCGCGGACGAAGATGCCCCCGAGGCCGGTCGCCCTGGGTTGCGGCTTGTTGTTCAGCTCGAGATAGGTGTAGTAGATGCGGTCGATCACTGTGACGACCGACAGCACGCCGATCACCCACATGACGGCGGCCATCCGGTTGGTGATGGCGCCGATCATGAAGAGCACGATGCGTTCGGGCCGCTCCATGAAGCCGACCTTGCACTTGGTGATCAGCGACTCCGCGCGGGCGCGCGTGTAGCTCGTCATCGTCGCGAAAACCATGGCGATCGAGGTGATCAGCACGTAGTCGGTGCGGCCGAGCGATGAATAGAGGCAAATGAGCCCGACCGAGAGCGCGAGGTCCGAGAACCGGTCGATGACCGAGTCCCAGAAACCGCCGAACTTGCTCTCCATCCCGGTCTCCATCGCGACCTTGCCGTCGATGAAGTCGAAGATGTTCGCGACGATCATGATCACGAACGCCGCGCGGAATTCCCCCTGTGCCAGGTGCCAGCCGGCCCAGACATTGATGAGAACCCCGGTGAAGGTGAGAATATTCGGATGGATCCTGAGCCGGACGCAGGCGGAGATGATCAGACGTAGCGGGAAGTAGCACGCCCTCCCGATGGCGCCGGTGAAAGTCACAGGATTCGACGTCCGATCAGGAAGTTGGTCAGAACCGGCCGGATAGTAGCCCATGGCCATTCAGGATCTCAAGGGCAAGATCGCCCATCTCCCCGAGCAGCCCGGCGTGTACGTGTTCGCCAACGCCGCGGGGGAGGCCCTGTACGTCGGCAAAGCGCGCGTGCTGCGCGACCGCGTGCGCTCGTATCTCGGCGCCCAGGGCACGAGCCCGCGCATCGACGCGCTGCTGCGCGACGCCGCGTCGGTCGAAGTCATCGTCACCGACTCGGTCGTCGAGGCGCTGGCGCTCGAAAACCGGCTCATCAAGCAGCGCGCGCCGCGGTTCAACATCCTGCTGCGCGACGACAAGACGTATCCGTACCTGCAGCTCACGACCACCGAGCGCGCGCCGCGGCTGCTGGTCGCGCGGCGCGTCGAGCGCGACGGCAACGTCTACGCCGGCCCGTTCATGCCGGCGGCGGTCGCCCGCCGGACCATGAGCCTGGCGCACCGGCTGTTCGGCATCCGCTCCTGCAACGAGATCATCGACGGCCGCCGCGATCGCCCGTGCCTCGAGTACGACATCAAGCGGTGTCTGGCCCCGTGCGTCGAGTCGATCTGCACCATCGCTGAATACGGCCGGGCTGTCGATCAGGCGCGCCTGCTCATCGAAGGCCGCCAGGATGAGCTCGTCGAGAACCTCCGCACCGAGATGGCCGTGGCGGCCGACGACGAGCGGTTCGAGCGCGCGGCGCACCTGCGCGACGCCATCCGCACGATCGAAACGGTCCGCGACCGGCGCCAGCACATCGAGACGCCCTCGCTCGGCGATCGCGATGCCGTCGGGCTCAAGGTCGGGGCGGCCGGGGCGGTCGTGCAGATCTTCCAGATGCGCCGCGGCCGCGTGGTCGATCGACACGAGCTGTTCGAGGGCGGCGCGCGGCCGCGCCCGGGCGGTGCGACGGAGCCCGACGGGTCGCCGGCCTCGACCGAGGCCGAGTTGCTCACGGCGGCGCTCCAGCAGTTCTACGCGGAGCAGCTGCCGCCGGCCGAGGTGCACATTCCCCTCCCGATCGGCGCCGAGGACACCGAGGCGATCGAGGCCTGGCTCACCGAGCGCGCCGGCCGTCGCGTGCGGCTGCTGGTTCCGCGCCGGGGTGAAAAGCGCGGCCTGCTCGACCTGGCCACGCGCAACGCCGCGCTCGCCTATCAGACCCACTTCAGCGAGGGCGCGACGTCCGCGTTCGAAGCGCTCGACGAGCTGCGCGCGGCGCTCGCGCTGCCCGCACTCCCGCGCCGCGTCGAGTGCTTCGACATCTCCACGCTGCAGGGGCGCGAAACGGTCGCGTCCATGGTGGTCTGTGTTGAAGGGCGAATGAAAAAAGGCGAGTACCGGAAGTTCAAGATCCGGGGCCAGGCACTCGGCACTCGGCACTCGGCACTAGGGCACCAGGCGCCTGAACTCGCGGCCGGTGAGCCGCCAGAACTAGTGCCCAGTGCCAAGGGCCTAGTGCCTGACGTGGCAATGTCCTCAGACCTTGTCATCCTGGATGACTTCGCCGCCATGCACGAGGTCGTGCTCCGCCGGTACCGGCGCGTGCTCGAGCACGGCGGGCCGTTTCCCGATCTCATCGTCGTCGATGGCGGCAAAGGGCAGTTGAGCGCGGCGTACGCGGCGCTGCGCGAGATCGGGCTCGATCGGCTCATCGCGGTCGGCATCGCGAAGCAGGAGGAGCTTCTCTTCACGCGCGACCGGGTGGAGGGCATGGCCCTGCCCCGGGAGTCGGCCGGGCTGCGGCTGATCCAGCGGATCCGCGACGAAGCGCATCGCTTCGCGGTGACGTTCCATCGCCAGTCTCGCCGGAAACGGGACCTGCGATCCGAACTGGACGACATCCCCGGCGTCGGCACCCGCCGGCGCCGCCAGCTCCTGACGACGTTCGGTTCGGTCTCAGGCGTGCGGCGGGCGAGCCGCGAAGAGCTGGAAGCTGCCGTCGGCGCCAAAGTGGCGGAGGCGGTGATTCGGCACTACGCAGACAGGCACTAGGCACTCGGCACTCGGCACTCGGCGCTCGGCACTCGGCACTAGGCACTCGGCACTCGGCACTGGGCACTCGGCGCTCGGCACTCAGCTGGCCTTTGACTGTCCGTGTTACAGTCATTCGGTTTGTCGTCGCTCGAATCCCTCCTCCCAGCCGCAGTCATCCTGGTGCTTTCGCTGTCGTTTCACGAAGCGGCGCACGCGTGGACCGCGGACCGGCTTGGCGATCCGACGGCGCGGATGCTGGGCCGGCTGACGCTCAACCCGCTGTCGCACATCGACTGGATCGGCACGGTGCTGTTTCCGCTCCTCGCGATGTACTCCGGGCTGCCGATCATCGGGTGGGCGAAACCCGTGCCGGTGAACATGATGAACCTCCGGCACCCGCGCCGCGACTTCGCGGTGGTCGCCGTGGCGGGGCCGATCAGCAACTTGATTCTTGCCGTGGCAGGCGCCGCGGTCCTCATGGTGATTCCCGGCGGGGCGACGGCGCTCGCGAGCGGATCGTCCGTCGCGTCATTTCTGGTCATGGCGGTGGTCGTCAACGTGCTCCTGGCCGTGTTCAACATGATTCCGGTGCCGCCGCTCGACGGCGGCAACGTGCTGGCCGGACTGGTCCCGGAAGAGATGGCCCGCGTGGTCGATCAGTTGCGGCCGTACGGCTTCCTGGTGCTCTATGCCTTGATGCTGACCGGCGTGTTGAGCGCGATCACCTGGCCGATCCAGCGGGCGATTCTGGGATGGCTGCTGTGACGGGCAGGAAGCGCGTCGTCTCCGGCATGCGTCCGACCGGACGCCTGCACCTCGGGCACCTCGTGGGCGCTCTCCAGAATTGGGTCACGCTCCAGGAGACCTACGACTGCTTCTACTTCGTCGCCGACTGGCACGCGCTGACGAGCAACTATGCCGAGACGGCGCCGATCGTGGAGGACGCCCTCGACAACGTCGCCGACTGGATCGCGGCCGGCATCGATCCCGGGCGGAGCACGCTCTTCGTGCAGTCGCTCGTGCCGGAGCACGCCGAGCTGTACCTGCTGTTGCAGATGGTCACGCCAATCCCGTGGCTCGAACGCGTCCCGACCTACAAGGAGCAGATCGAGCAGCTCTCCGATCGGGACCTCTCGAACATCGGGTTTCTCGGGTATCCGCTGCTGCAGACCGCCGATGTGATCATCTACAACGCCCACGCCGTCCCGGTCGGCGAGGACCAGGTGCCGCACCTGGAGCTGTCGCGCGAAGTGGTCCGGCGGTTTCACAATTTCTACGGCGAGGTCTTCGTCGAGCCGCAGCCGCTCCTCACCAAAACGTCGCGCCTGCCCGGGCTCGACAACCGGAAGATGAGCAAGAGCTACGGCAACACGATCGATCTGTCCGACACCGCCGAAGACGTCGTCAAGAAAGTCCGGCAGATGTACACGGACCCGAAACGCATCCGCGCCGACATCCCGGGGACCGTCGAGGGCAACCCGGTGTTCACCTACCACGACGCGTTCAACCCGAACCACGCCGAGGTCGAGGACTTGAAGGCGCGCTATCGCGCCGGCAAAGTGGGGGACGTCGAGGTCAAGACGAAGCTGGCAGCGGCGATCAACGCGATGCTCGACCCGATGCGCGAGCGGCGGGCGGCCGCGCTGGCCCGGCCGGGCTACCTGCGCGAGGTGCTGGTCGAGGGCTCCGGACGTGCCCGGGCGGTCGCGCAGGAGACCATGGCGCGCGTGCGGGAAGCGATGAAGTTGAAGTACTGACGCGGGACGGGACCGTCCCGCGCTACGATCCAGCATGACGATGGAAGATCCCCAGCAACTGGAGTTCGAGTCGATCCTCGAGGCGTACCCCGTCCGCCTCAGGAACTTCGAGGGCCCGCTCGATCTGTTGCTTCACCTCATCAAGAAGAACGAGGTGAACATCTACGACATCCCCATCGCGCTCGTCACGCAGCAGTACCTCGAGTATCTCGAGGTCATGCAGGAGCTCGACCTCGACATCGTCGGGGAGTTTCTCGTCATGGCAGCGACGCTCATCCACATCAAGTCGCGGATGCTGCTGCCGCGGCCCGATCCGACACAGGACGATCCGGGCGAGGACCCGCGCGAGGCGCTCGTCCGCCGGCTGCTCGAGCACCAGCGCTTCAAGGCGGCGGCCGAGCTGCTGCACGAGCGCGAGACGCTGCGGAGCGCGCAGTGGGGCCGGCCGGACGGCCGGGTGGCCGACGTGGTCGGCGAGGCGCCCGAGCCGGAAATCGAAGTCGATCTGTTCAGCCTGATGGCGGCGTTCCGCCAGGTGCTCGAGCGGGCGCGCCACCGCCCGGTGGTGGTGCTGCCGGCCGAGCAGCTGCCGATCGAGACGCGCATCGAGCAGCTGCTGGCGCGGCTGTCCGAAACCGAGGCGTGCGGCTTCGAGGAGCTCTTCTCCGACGTCCAGACCCGGGCGGGTATCATCGTCACGTTTCTGGCGCTGCTCGAGATGATCCGGCTCAAGCTCGTCCGTGTGTTTCAGCAGGCCAATTTCGGTCCCATCCGCGTGTACAAACGCGCTCGCCCGGACGGCGCGCCGACCTTCGAGAGTACTGACCATGTCTGAACTGCGAGCCGTCGTCGAAGCGCTCATTTTCGCGTCGCCGGAACCGATCACGGTTCGGACGCTGCTGAAACTGCTCGATACCGAGCCGAAGGAAGCGATCCTCGAGGCGATCGAGGAGCTGAAGCAGGCCTACGACCGGCCGGGCGGGTTGCAGATGGTCGAGGTCGCCGGCGGCTATCAGATCGTCACCAGGCCCGAGCTGCACGAGTGGGTGCGCCGCCTCTTCCACGAGCGGACGACCTCGAAGCTGTCAGTCGCCTCGCTCGAGACCCTTGCCGTGATTGCGTACAAGCAGCCGGTGACCGCGCCTGAGATTGCCGAGATCCGCGGCGTGAACACGGCCGGCGTGCTCGGCACGCTGGTCGAGCGGAAGCTGATCAAGATCGTCGGCCGCAAGCAGGTCGTCGGCCGGCCGTTCCTGTACGGGACGACGAACGAGTTCCTGCAGCGGTTCGGGCTGAACGATCTGGCCGACCTGCCGAAGGTCGAGGACATGTCCGAGCTGCTCGGCTTCGATCTGCCGGCGTCGGTGGCCGAACCGGCGCCGCAGACGGCCCTGCCGTTCGAGCACCACGAACCCGATCCGACCGAGTCCGTGCACTGATGATCCGTCTGAACAAGGTGCTGTCGGCGTTCGGCGTCGCGTCACGACGCACCGCCGATACCCTGATGGCCCAGGGCCGCGTCGAGGTCAACGGACGGGTGATCACCGCGCTCGGCACGAAGATCGATCCCGACGTCGACGAGATTCGCGTCGACGGCCGGCGGCTCAAGACCCTGCCGGCCAAGCGTTACGTCCTGCTGTACAAGCCGCGCGGCGTCGTCTCCACGCGGACCGATCCCCAGCGGCGGCCGACGGTGACCGATCTCATCGCGCGCGGCGGGATCGGCGGCTACTTCTACCCGGTGGGCCGGCTCGACTACGACTCCGAAGGGTTGATCATCCTCACCAATGACGGCACGTTCGCCGAGCGGGTCACGCATCCGCGCTACGAGCTCGAGCGCACGTACGAAGCGCAGATCGAAGGCGTGCCGGACGAGCGCGACCTGGATCGCCTGAGGCACGGCGTGCTGATCGACGGCCGCCGAACGCTGCCGGCGCGCGCGAAGCTGCTCCGCGTGGTCCATGGACGCGCCGGCACGCAGTCGGTGATCGAGCTGGTGTTGCGGGAAGGCCGCAATCGTCAGGTCCGGCGGATGTGCGATGCGATCGCGCATCCGATCGTGACGCTCCGGCGCACGCGGATTGGCGCCATCACGGCCAAAGGCCTCCGCCCTGGCGCCTGGCGCGATCTGACGCCGGCTGAGCTCCGCGAGCTCATGCCGGCGCCGTCTAAACCCGCTCGCGGCTGAGGCGTCAGAACTTGAACGTCAGACCGACCGAGGCGCGCCAGAAGTCGAAGTTGCTGACCGGGATGCTCGCATCGGCGAGGTCGATGTTCTGGAACGAGCGGAAGTATCGCACGTCGCCCTGCAGGCCGACGTTCGTGGTGAAGTAGCCGCCCACGCCGAAGCCGAGGTTGAAGCCCCAGTCATTCGAGGTCACGTCGTCGAACAGGTCGTCCGTCTCGAGACGCGTGCGGAGCAATCCGATCCCGCCCGAGAAGTACGGCTGCACGCCGCGGCCACGGATGTGCGGTGCGAACTTGAGGTTCGCCATCATCGTCGTGGCGTTCCCCTTGGTGACGGGAGAATCGTCGCCGAAGAAATTCGGCGTGTGACTGAAATCGATCTCGAGGCCGGCGGCGTTTCCCATGAAACTGATGGAACCGCCGTACGCGCCTTTCGTGTTATTGGTGTCTCCACCGAACGACACGCCGGCGAACGGCGTGAAGATCACGTCGGCGCGCGCCGCGGCCGGCATCGCGAGCAGCCCGGCCAGGGCGGAGGCAAGAATCAGTCTCTTCGTTGTCATCATTGTGTTTGGCTCCTGAAGCGTGCAAACGACTAGAGGGAGTGCAAGCCGTGTGCCGCGTGGACGGCGCCCGGCCTTCGATGAGAGGGTGCTGCGCGACCTAAGAAGGGTATTGAGCGCCCCCAAGTGTGGGCGCCGCAGGTAAGGTCAACTGGCAGCTTAGCGCACGGCTGTCCAGGCCGCAGTCCAAAACTGAACAAGCCGCCAGCCTTCAGACCAGCTCACTCCTGATTGGACATCGGCATGCGACAGCAGTGACGTGAGCAGCGCGTGTGTCTGGGTGTTTCCCTGGCGGCGTAAGTACTCCGCGAGCTGCGACGCTTCGAACGACGGGATGACCGGGTCGTCATGCCCGTGCAGGATGTACACCGGGACGTGCGGCGCGGGCGATCGATCCGGCGACAGCGCGGCATCGCCGCCGAGCGTTTCGACGAGCGGCAGGAGTCGCGGTCCGACTTCGGCGACGTTCCGTTCGTTCGCCCACCGCAGCAGCGTGCGCGCCGGATCGTCGAGTCGATCGGCGATCGCGCGCGCCGCGGCGAACTGTTCCGCCGCGCGGGCCGGGTGCGCGGCGGCGTCGCTCGAGGCGTCGAGAAACGCGACGAGCGCGTCGCTCGCCGGCGCCACTTGCGCGGCCGGGACGAGCGACGGAATCGCGGCGCGCAGGAGGATCGCCAGGCCGTAGTCGTGCGGCGGCGGCGCGGTGGCGCCGCCCGGCAACGCCCCCGTGCACACATACGTCATGACCCGCGGCAGATCAGCGTGTCCGCCGATCGAAATCACGGCGCTGATCCGATCGCGAAGCGACGGCCGTCCCGCCGCGACGATCGCGAGGCCGCCGCTGAAGCTCACGCCGACGACGCCGGTCGTTCCGGATGGTGCGAGGTCGCGCTGCGACGCGGTCCATCCGATCGCGTCCTCGATGACGTCGGTGGACGCCGGCGTGATGCGATAGACCCGCAGCTCGGGCAGCGGCACGCTCACGACCGTGGCGCCGGTCGCGGCCAGCCGTGTTGTCAGCGCCGCGAGCCGCGGCTCGTCCACGCCGCCGGAATGGACGCCCGGAAACACCACAACCGTCCGTGTCGATCGCGCGGCACGGTTGATCCGCGCGGGGATGGCGCCGTGCCGCGTGGGGATGGTGACGTCCGTGCGCGTCACTGCGTGCAGCCGCACCGGCAGCAGCCGCCGCCCCCAACCAGCGGCGCCGGAGAGATCGGCGATGAACGCCGCGCCCGAGATCCACGGCTGTCCGAACCAGACGAAAAGCGCCAGCGACAGCAGCGCGGCGATGCCGAACACTCGCCAGCGCTTTCGGGTTCCGCGCATCCCGGCAATAATAGTGGACGGTCGTGATCATGCGCCCGCTCGTCATCGCCATCGACGGTCCGTCCGGTGCCGGCAAAGGCACCATCGCGCGGACCATCGCCGATCGTCTCGCCTACCGTCATGTGGACACGGGCGCGATGTACCGCGCGGTCGCGTGGCAGGCGCGGCAGCGCGGCATCGATCTGACCGACGGCGCGGCGGTCGCAGACGTCGCGCGCCATGCGACGTTCGTGCTCGGGCCGCGCACTGTCATCGACGGTCATGACGTCACCGCCGACATCCGGACGCCCGCGATCGACGACGCCGCCGCGATCGTCGCGCGTCATCCCGAGGTGCGCGCGATCCTCGTCGAACGCCAGCGGCAGTACGGCGAGGGCGGCGGCGTCGTGATGGAAGGACGCGACATCGGCACCGTCGTGTTCCCGGATGCGGACGTCAAGGTCTATCTCGACGCGTCGCCGGAAGAGCGGGCGCGGCGGCGCGCCGGCGATCCGGCGCACAGCGCCGGACGCGACGCCGGGCCGGTCGAGACCGTGGCGCAGGCGCTCGCCGCGCGCGATCGCAGCGATCGCACGCGCTCAGCCTCGCCGCTGATGCTCGCTCACGATGCGTTGTATCTGGATACGACAGGAGTCCCGATCGAAGAAGTCGTGGCGCGTGTGCTCGATGCGGTTGACGCGACGCGCGCGCGCGCCGGCGTCCGGTAGCGCGGCCCCACGGACGGGACATCCCGATCGGGCGTCGCACGCCACGTCGGATGTCCCGTCCGAACCGCTCGCCCGGTTAGTCGCGATCGCCCTCGGGGGTCATGCCCCCGCGGTTCGAATCCGACGTGCCGCCCGATCGCGACCGATCGCGATCCTTGCGCTCACGCTCCGATTCGCTCCCGGTGCCTGACCCGGGGTTCATCGGCTTGCGCTCGGACTCGCGACCCTGCCCACTGCCGCCGCGATTCGGATCGTTGCCCGTGTACGGGCTCGGGTCCTGCGGCTTCCGCTGTTCATTGGCCATGTGGCCTCCTTCCCTTGCCGCCGCGCTGATGACGCGGCCGGGGGAGAGGGGAGCAAACCGCGTTCCACGCCCCCTCCTTCGAGGCGGGTCAGGCGGGTTCGCACGGCGCACGCTCTCTGGGCAAGACGGTGCCCAAAAAGGTCCCTCTTTCACCCGTTGTTCACCTCCGGGAGCGGAAACCGGATGGCAGGGCCCGCGCGCCTGCGGGCACAGCCCTTGCTGCATCAAGAGTCAAATCTTCGAGCGGTTCCCTGAGTCCAGGAATGCGAGTGCGTCAGAGTCAAGCGATGGTGGCAGTCATGGTGGCGGCCGGTCTGGTCACGGGACGGTGGCGCCGCGCGCGAGCACGGCAGCGGATGGACGCGCTGCGCCGGCAGTGCGCCGCGCTCGAGTCCCGGCTCCACGACACGCTCGACGCGCTCGAGGACGCGCGTCGTGACGCCGGCGCGGCGCGTCTGGTGGCCGGCCGCGCCGCGCATCTCAGCGACCGCCTGCTCGGGATTGTCTCGCATGAGTTGCGCACACCGCTCAACGCCATCGTCGGATGGGCGCACGTCCTGCGCGCCGGCGCCGTGCGCGACGCGGGCAGAGCGATCTCCGGCATCGACCGCAACGCGCGCCGCCAGGCGCGCCTCATCGACGAGCTCCTCGAAATGGCACAGCTCTCGCGCGGCCGGCCGGCGCTGGTGACCGCGCGGATCGACTTGCGACAGATCGCGCGCGACGCATCGCTCGCGGTGTCTTCTGCCGCTCGCGAAAAAGAAATCGATTTCATCTTCGACGAGAGTGACGAGCCGGTCATGGTGTGGGGCGACGGTCTGCGCCTGCAACACGCCGTCGCGCAGCTGCTCTCGAACGGCGTCAAGTACAGCTATCACGGCGGCCGGTTGCGCATGAGCGTCTGGCCGGAAGCCGATCGCGCGATCCTTGTCGTACACGACTACGGACAGGGCATCGATCGGGAATTCCTCGGCCAGATCTTCCAGCCGTTCGCGCAAGGCAAATCGGCCTCACCGCGGGCGGGGCTCGGTCTCGGCCTGGCGATCGTGCGCAAGACGGTCGAGCGTCATGGCGGCAGCGTCAGCGGCGAAAGCGCCGGGCACGACGCGGGCGCGCGCTTCCGTCTCGAGCTTCCGCTGCACCACGACGAGGAAGAGGAACACGCCGCGCTCGGCACGAGCGCGGCGCTGGGTTGAGCGTCGTCCTCGAAGAAATCCGTCGAACCGCGTCAGGAAACCCGCCCGCGGCCGGAGAGCACCAGGGCCACGCCGGCGACCAGGCAAATCCCACCGACGATCGGCGGCAACGGTAGCCGTTCGTGTTCCGTCCGGGTGACTTCGACCGGACCGAGATCGACGACTTTTTCCTTCCGGGTCCAGGTGATCCCGCCGTACGCGAGACCGAGGACGCCGAGCACAATCAGAATGATGCCGACCAGTTTCATCAGAGCCTCCCGGCCGGCGGCGGCAGTGGATCCGTCGGCGTTGGTACCGTTGGTGGTGGCGGTTGCGGCGGCGCGGTCGGCGGTGGATCTCCGCCCGGCCGGGTAGGTTTCGGCTCGGTCGGTCCAGGCGCGCCGATCGGCCCGTTGGGATCGGCCGGATCGGGACCCGGGGTCATGGCGTCACGCAGCGTTGACATCGCTCGCCTCCGCCCGGAGAGGAGCAAGACGTGGGCCAGCGAACCAGCGTGCCGAGGAGAATGGGCGCGGTGTGATGGGCAGCCGCGGCGTCATTGTGAGCACTCTGACGCCGCGGCTCGGAGCGGCGGAGGACTCTACTCGCGGATGCCGCACTCCTTCATCTTGTTGAGCAGCGTCTTGTAGCTCACACCCAGGAGCTTGGCGGCCTTGCGCCGGTTCCAGCGGAAGCGATCGAGCGCCTGACCGATCGCTTCGCGCTCGGCGATGAGCGCGGCCTGCCGCGCGAGCGCGGGAAGCTTCGCCCCTTCGGCAAGTTCGAAGGGCGGCGGCGCGGGCGCGGCCGCCGGCGCGGCGGACCCGTCGGCCGCGGCCGTCGCGGGCTGAGTGGACGCGGCGGCCTGCGGCGGCGCCGCCGCCGCGGGTGTGACAGCAGGGGCGGCCGCGAAGGGCGACGGCGACGCGGGTATGGGTGCGGCCGCCGGCGCCGCGGCGGCGCCGAGGCCCTCGCCCGACGCCGGGCGCTCGAGCTCCGCCAGCACGAGCGCGTCGTCCTGCAAAATGACGTGCCGCTTGACGACGTTTTCGAGCTCTCGGACATTGCCGGGCCACGCGTAGTTGACGAGCGTATCGCGCAGCCGCGCCGACATGCGGCCGACGCTGCGCCCGTAACGCGCGGAGTACTTGATATGGAAGAACTCGGCCAGCGGCAGAATCTCGGCGCGCCGCTCGCGCAGCGGCGGTACGTGGATCTCAATCACCTGCAGCCGGTAATACAGGTCCTCCCGGAACTGGCCCGATCGGATCATCGTTTCCAGATCGCGGTTGGTCGCGGCGAGGATCCGGACGTCGATCGAGACGGGCCGGTTGCTGCCGAGCTTGGTGAACGTACTGTCCTGAAGGACGTGCAGGAGCTTGGCCTGCAGCGACGCCGGCATTTCGCCGATCTCGTCGAGCAGGATCGTGCCTTCGTTCGCGTATTCGAACTTACCGACCCGCGTCGCCTGCGCGCCGGTGAACGCCCCGCGCTCGTGTCCGAACAGTTCGCTCTCGAGCAAGTCCGCCGGCAGGGCCGCGCAGTTCACCTTGACGAAATTCTTCGCGCGGCGCGTCGATCGCCGGTGCAGCTCGCGGGCGATGACTTCCTTGCCGACGCCGCTTTCCCCGGTGAGGAGCACGCTCACGTCGCTGTCGGCCACACGCTCGACCATCGTGAGGACCTGCCGCATCGCCGGCGTGTCGCCCCAGCACGGCTGCATGCCGTCCGGATCGTCGGAAAGCTGCAGGCGCAGCCGCGCCACCTCGCCCGCCAACGAGACCTTTTCGAGCGCGCTCCGGATCGCAATCTCCAGCGCCGCCTCTCCGAGCCCCTCCGGATCGTCCGGCTTGACGAGGTAGTCGGCGGCCCCCAAACGGACCGAATCGACGATCGTCGACGGGACCTGCTGGCCCGAGAGCATGATGACCTGCACGGCCGGACTGGCCTGACGTACCGCCTTCAGCGTTTCGAGCCCGTTCATGCCGGGCATCAGGACGTCGAGCAGGACGACGTCGAGCGCGGGATTACGCTCGAGGGCCTGGAGCAGCATCGCGCCGCTCGAGTAGACGCTGACGTCATAGCCGCGCGACCCAAGCAGGGTCTTGAGATATTCGGCAAACGCCGGATCGTCGTCGACAACAGCAAGTTTGGCTGGATTCACCGTGTGCCTCGTTGAATGGGGAGCGAAAGCGTTAAAACGTCGCCAGTACCGAGCGTCACCGTCGCGCCGTGGCCCTCGAGCACGACGCCGGCCAGGAGGAGCGCCAGTCCCTGACCGCCACGATCGAACGTGAACGCGGCCGCGCCGCGCTCGCCGGCGGCGTGCTCGTCATCGGTGGTTGCGCCCGCCGCCATGGCGGGCGCCGGACCGATCACGACCGTCAGCAGGTCCGGCCGAACGGTGCCCGCGCCAACGACGAAGGGCGTGTTCGGCAGGTCCCGCATGCGCGATTGCAGCACAGCGCCGATGGCGGCAGAGAGCGCGCCCGGATTCGGCGTCTCGATCGACAGGTCCGCCGCCGCAGGGGACACCTCAATAGTCGCACCGATCGCGCCCACGGCCTTCTCGATCATTGCCCGGGCGGCGATCGTCTCGCGATGCTCGAACGCGCGACCGTCCTGCCACGTCGCGAGCTCCGACGCGTCGCGCGCGATCGCGGTGATGCGGCCACTGGCCTCGAGGATAGCAGTCAGCATGCGGACGTCGGCGGCGTCGTCGGCGCGACGAGTCAGGAGCAGGCGCAAGTAACCTTGCATCACGCCGAGCGGGCCCCTGAGCTCGTGCGACAACACGCGAAGCATCCTGGGCAATTCAACACCCATGCCAGCGGGATCACCCGGTCCCGCATGAGGCGGTCCCGGCTCGTCTTGGTGGTGTGGCATGACCCTTGTAGATTTGACCAGAGTTCGCCCGTGTCGCAAAGTCGAGGGAATCCGTCTCCATGTTTGAGCAACCGATGCGCATTCTGCTGGTCGATGACTACCCGGACGCGCTCGAAACGTGGAGCCTGTTCCTGCAGTTGAAAGGCTACGAAGTGGTGACGGCTCAGGACGGCCGCACGGCCGTGGATCTCGCGATTTCCGAGCATCCGCACGTGGTCGTGATGGATCTGGACCTCCCGGTGCTGAGCGGCTGCGAGGCCGCGCGCCTGCTGCGCGAGCGTGCGGATACGTCGGGCATTCCTCTCATCGCGGCGACCGGCTACTCGCAGAGCAGTCAGTTGGACGAAGCCCGGCGCGCCGGCTTCGACAGCGTGCTGGTCAAGCCCTGCGACCCGGATGAGCTCGTGGCCGAGATCTCCCGGCTCACGGGTCGACTTGGGCGCGGTGGGCACTCGCGCGCCTAGATTGGGTAAGGAAATGCCCACATCAGGTCCTTGTCGCGTGGCCGGCTGGAGCGCATCGCGCGGGCACGACCAGTCGTGAGCCGGCCGTTTTTCTCTACTTTTCAACTCGCCCTTCCGATCCAGTCGTGGTACACAGCTTGTATCGAGGAGGGCGGCTCGGCCGCGGGCACGGCCGGGCTGTTCGGACCTGACTCTCGATCGGTCGCGCAGATCGCCTAGGAGGCAGACGGCGATGAAACGGTTCACCCTGCGGCTGGCGTTCGTGTTCATTCTCCTCTCGACGGTTGCGCTCGTCGCAACCGGTACGCTTGGATGGGCGGCCACGCTCGGCGTGGTTGCGGCGGTATTCGTCGGCGTGCACGCCTTCCGCTGTTCACATCCGGGCCCGCTTGGCCTCCTGCCGCCGACGACGGCGGCGGATGGCACGCGCACCTCCGCACAGTGGTTCTGCGACGGCTGCGGCAAGACCTGGCCGGCGGTGTTCGAGCGCGACCAGACGCCGATTCGCCGGTTCGAAGGCTACGACGCGACGAAAGCGGCGGAAGCCGCGCGCCGTGCTGACGATCTGTACAAACGGCAGCGGGCGATCGCCGTGAAACGCGCCGGATTGACCGCGACTCCGCCGAGAGTAGAACGGCCGCAGGCCGATGTGCTCCCGATGGGACCACTTCGCCGCGCGAAGTAGTCGTACCCGCCTGGAACGCATCTTGAATTCTCTTCCGCCGGGCATGTGCCCGACGGAGGAGAGAGATGCTGACAACGATTCTCGTGATTCTCATCGTGCTGTGGCTGCTGGGCATGGTGAGCTCGTACACGCTCGGCGGCTTCATTCACGTGCTGCTGGTGCTCGCGATTGCGGTGATTCTCATTCGCGTCATCCAGGGACGTAATCCCGTCTAGACGGCAGTGACGTGCGGCAGCGGTGTCACGCGGCCGCGATTGCGGTGCTCCTCGTCGCGGGCGCGTCGGCGTCTGCGTGTCGCGACGAGGGGGACGTCCGCGTCGCGAGCCTGACGTTCGAGGGAAACCAGGCGTTCGGCAGCGGCCAGCTCGCGGCGGTCGTGGCGACGAAGGCGAGCGGACGCCTGCCCTGGTCGCGCAAGCGCTACTTCACGCGCCACGTCTTCGACGCCGACCTCGAGCGGCTGCGCGCCTTCTACACGGACCGCGGCTACCCCGCGGTTCGGATCACGTCGGTCGGCGTCGAGTTCACCGAGAAGAAGGACGCGGTGCGTCTGCGCATCGCACTCGACGAGGGCGCGCCGCTGCTCGTCGAGGACCTCAAGTTCGAGGGACTCGAGGGCGTGCCGGCGGCCGTCACCGGCCGGCTCGACTCGCTGCCGCTCAAGCGCGGCGCGCCGCGCGATCGCCAGCTCGTAGCCGCGTCGCGTGAGCGATTGGCGTTTCTCCTGCGCGACACGGGTTATGCGTACGCCGCGGTGACCTCGCAGGAGGCGTCGACGTCTCGAGCCAATCGCGTCGTGATCACCTTCCAGGCGACCCCTGGCCCGGCCTCGACCTTCGGGCCGGTCACCGTCGAGAACCTCCAGTCCGTCCACCAGTCGCTCGTGCTGCGCACGTTGACGTTCAAGCCGGGCGATCAGTACCGCGAGAGCCGCGTGCTCGAGAGTCAGCGGCGGCTCAACGGGTTGGGGGTCTTCGATTTCGCGCATCTCGCCCCCGTCCCCGTGCCGGAAGGCACGCCGCCGCCGCCCGTCGTCCCGATGAAGGCGATGCTCGCCGAAGGGAAGCCGCAGCGGCTGCAGATCGGCGTCGGCTGGGGAACGGAAGATGGGCCACGCGGATCGGTCCAGTGGGACCACGTGAATTTCATGGGCGACGGGCGGCACGCGAGCCTCGACACGCGGTACTCGCTCCGGCTGCGCGGGATGGGCTTCGAGTTTCTCGAGCCCTACTTTCTGAGTACGCGCCTCTCGTTCAGCGCCAAGGCCGGCGCGTGGTGGACCGACGAAACGACCTACGACTCGCGATCGATCGGCGGCCGTCTCGCCCTGACGTTTCAGCAACTCAAGCGCGGCATCGATCGCCAGCGACTGGAGCACGTCGTCAGGTTCAGCTACGTGAACGAGGCGCTCACCTACACCATCACTCCTGAGGCGCTCGGCGATCCGACGCAGTTCGACGAACTGATCGCCCTCGGGCTCAATCCCATCACCGGCGTGGGTTCGGGCCGGCGCGCCGCGCTCGAGTTCGATGTCCAGCGGACAGCCATCGATCGGCTGAGCGCTCCGCATCGCGGCCACGGGGCGTCGCTGCACCTGGTGTACGCGACGCCCGGTCTGGGCGGCACGTTCCGCTATCGCGAGATTTCGAGCGAAGCCCATGTCTATGTGCCGCTCGGCCCGCGCCACGTCTGGGCCAGCTACGCGCGCGCCGGCATCATCGTTGCCAACAGTCCCGACAATCTCCCGTTTTCACAACGCTATTACCTCGGCGGATCGACCACGCTGCGCGGGTGGGGACGCTATCAGGTCGCGCCGCTCACGACGGACGGCCTGCCGATTGGCGGACGCGCGCTGCTGCAATTCTCGACCGAGCTCCGCGTGGCCGTGCGCGGATCGTTCGGCGCCGTGCTGTTCGTCGACTCCGGCAACGTCTGGGACGAGACGACGACGGTCCGCCTGCGCGATCTGGTGGCCGACATCGGGCCGGGCCTCCGCTGGACGTCGCCCGTCGGGGTGATCCGCGGCGACGTCGGTTTTCAGATCAAAGACATTCCGGGCCTCGTCATCAACGGCGAGCCAGAGAAACGCCAGTGGCGAGTGCATTTCAGCATCGGCCACGCGTTCTAGGGACCGGACGGCCCTGGCCGCGGCGCGTCCTCCGCTGGGTCGCGCGGTTGCTCCTGGCGGTCGTCACGCTCCTCGCGATCGGCGTGCTGTACTTGCAGACGCCGTGGGCGCACGACTGGGCCCGACGCGCGATCGAATCGCGCGTCAACCGGGCGTTGAACGGCGAGCTGCGGATCGGGGCGCTGACCGGATCGTTCTGGGGCGCCGTGACGCTGGCGAACGTGTCGATCACGCAGGGCGGCGTGCCGGTGCTCACCGCCGCCACGATCAGCGCGAAATATCGTCCGTGGCGCGCGATCAGCACCGGCACGATCGACGAGGTCGTGCTGACCGGACTCGCGGTGGATCTCGTGGAGACGCCGACCGGCTGGAACATCGCCGGCCTCGCCAAACCGCGCGCCTCGCCGGCGGCGACCGGGCCGTCGATCACCATCGCGCATCTCACGCTCGCGAACAGCCGTGTCGACATCCGCCCGCGCGCGGCACCGGCCCGTCACCTCGCCAATGTCAACCTTGCGGGCGCATTCGCGTATCGTCCGCGCCGCATCGAGATCATGCTCGCTGAAGCGCGCGCCGAGGACGCCGGCACCGGCGTGGCGATGCGCGAGCTGTCGGGCGTGATTCGGATCGAGGACCGCACGCTCCGGGTGGAGAAGCTGCACCTCGTGACGGCGGCGAGCCGCATCGACGGATCCGTCGCGTTGACCACCGCGCCGGACGCGCCGACGACCTACGACGTGCAACTGGATCTCGCGCCGATGTCGTTTTCAGAGCTCGCGCACTACGTACCGCAGGTCGCCGGCATTACCGTCGTGCCCGCGGGCCGCGTCACGATGCGCGGCCCGGCGGACCGGCTCGCGCTCGAGTTCGCGGCGGCCGACGGCAGCGGCCGCGTCAACGGGCGCGGCACCGCGGCGATCGGATCCGGCAGCTTTGCGTACAAGGGCGTCGTGGACGCGGCAGGGTTCAATCCCGCGCCGTGGGTAGGCCGGACGGCGCTCGCCGGCCGCGTGACCGCGCATGCGAACGTGGACGCGAAGTTCACCGGCGGCGGCATCGAGCAGACGGACCTCTCGTTCGACGTGCGCGGGCCCGAAGTCGACGTGGCCGGGTACCGCGCGCAGGCGGTGGACGCGCGCGGCACGTTCCGCCGCGGCACGCTCGACGTCCGGGGCACGGCCGTCGCCTACGGCGCGCGCGTGCGCGGGACGGCGCGCTGGACGCGCGGCGAGTTCTCGTCGCGCGGCGAGGTCGCGCGCCTCGACCTGCGTCAGCTGCCGCGGCATCTCGACGTGCCGGCGCTCGCGACTGATGTCGCCGCGACCTACGACGTGGCCGTCACCGGCAGCGACTGGCGGGCCGATGGCGTGTTCGCCCCATCGGTCGTCGAAGGCGCCAGGATCGCGGCCGGCACCGCCGCGCACGTGGCGCGTACGGCCGGCGAGCTGTCGTACCGCGCGACGGGAAGCGCGGCCGGGCTGGATCTCGATCGCCTCCGGTTCATCATCGCGACCGTGCGCGGTCCGGCCGGCGGCGGCGCAGCGAACCTGCCGCAGCTGGCGGGCACGGTCAACGCGACGTTCGACGTGGACGGCCGCGGCACGGCGCTGGCGTCGATGGTGACGCGCGCGACGCTACAGATCACTGATTCGGTCATCGCCGGGACGGAGATCAGCATGCTCGACGCCAACGCGTCGATCGATCGGCTGCGGCTGATCGCCGACGTCACGGCCGACGTCCGCGGGCTGTCGAATCAGACCGTGGGCGTGTCGTCCGCGTTCGTCGCCAACGGCCGGGCGATCGTCCGCGCCGACATCCCGGATGTCACCGCACCCGATTGGTACGCGCGGACGAGCGGCTCGGCGAGAATCTCGCTCGCGAGCTCGACGGCGCTCGACACCCCCGTGGACCGGCTCGAGCTCGACGCGACGATGGACGCGGGCGTGGCAACCATCCGGACGCTCGATGTCCAGTCGGCGCAGCTCTACGCGAAAGCCGCAGGCACGCTCGCGTTGAAGGAGACGGGCTCGTCCGATCTCACCTACGACATCACGACCTCCGACTTGTCGAAGCTGCCGCGACGTCTCCCGGTCAGTTTGAGCGGCAGCGCGCACGTCGCAGGACGGCTGACCGGATCGTTCGCGAAGCTCTCGACCGCCGGCGACGTTGACGGGTACGAGCTGTCGGCCGGATCAGTGCGGGCGCTGACCGTCACGGCCAAGTACGAGACGACGACGATCGATCGCGGCTGGGCGAACAGCCGCGCCAAACTGGTGGGTGCCGCGACGTTCGTCGAGGCGGGCGGCCAGCGCATCGACCAGGTCACGGCCACGGTGGGCTATGACGCCGGAGTGGTGGACGTCGATTCCACGCTGGATCAGCGGGCGCGGTCGCTGCGGTTTGCCGGGTCACTCGTCCCGCACCCCGAGCATCGCGAGATCCACATCCGTTCGCTGGCGGCGGTCGCCGGCGACGCGACCTGGGGCCTGCCGCAGGGGCAGGAAGCGCTGGTGCAGTTCACGTCCGATCGCGTCGTCATCCAGAACCTGGATCTCGTGCGCAACGAGTCCCGCATACGTGTCAGCGGCGCGGTCGGCAGCGGCGGCATCGCCGAACCGCTCGCGATCACGGCTGAGCGCGTGCAGATTGCCGATATCAACAAGGTGCTGCTCGGCACGCACAACCTCCAGGGGCAGCTCGACGCGGTGATCCGGATCGACGGTGCCCTCAGCGCGCCGCATGTCATGGCCGACGGCGCCGTCGTGACCGGCAGCATCGACGGCACGGCGTTCGATCGGCTGACCGGAAAGGTCGAGTACGCGGCCGATGGTCTGACGCTCGACGCGCAGCTCCAGGCGGGCGCGGCCGGTCAGTTCACCGCGCGCGGCACGATGCCGATCCGGTTCGGCACGACCGCGCCGGACTCGGCGCCGCCGTTCAACCTGCGCGTCGAGGCGGCGCAGTTGAATCTCGCGCTGCTGCAGCCGCTGATCCCCGATCTGGAGCAGCTGACCGGCCACGCTGCGGCGCAACTCGTGCTTTCCGGGCCCGCGCGTCAGCCCGTCATCGCCGGCGAGGCGTCGATCGTGGACGCCGGTTTCCTGGTCGCGCCCACCGGCGTCAAGTACGGCGGGGCGCGCGCGTCGCTGACGTTCGCCGGCGAGCACGTCGTCGTCAACGAGTTTCGGCTGGAAGACGACGACAAGCACGTGGCGACGATTCTCGGCGGACTCAACGTTTCCGTGACGGGGCCGCCCAGCGCGTTCGACCTCTACGTCAGCGCCAACGACTTTCACGTCCTGAACAACGCGTTCGGCGAGTTGAGCCTCGACACCGATCTGCACGCGATGGGCGATCTCAACGCGCCGCTCGTCGTCGGCACGATCAAGGTGGAGCGCGGGCGGCTCGAGGTGGACGATCTGATTGAGCGTCTGACCGCCGGCGGCTATACGCCGCTGCCGCAGGATCGGTCGGCCACCGCCGACGTGGCGGCCGGCGCGACGCCGGTGACCGGTCCGGCCTCGGCCGCGTCACGAGCGTCTTACAGCATCACGCTCGATCTGCCAGACAACCTCGTCGTCCGCGGCCGCGACCTCAGGGCGCCCTCCGGATCGTTCGGGCTCGGCGACATCAACGCGACGCTCGGCGGGGCGTTGACGCTGGCCAAGGAATCGGGGGAGCCGGCGACCATCCGCGGCCGGCTCGAGGTCATCCGCGGTCAGTACACCTTTCAGGGCCGGCGCTTCTCGATCGTGCGCGGCAGCGAGGTCATCTTCCGCGGCGAGAGCACGATCAACCCGGCGCTGAACGTGACGGCCGAGCGTCAGATCGGCGGCGTCACGGCGCAGGTGCGCGTCACCGGCACGTCGCGGCGGCCGCAGCTCGTCCTCTCGAGCACGCCGCCGCTCGATCAGGCCGACGTGCTGTCGCTCATCGTGTTCAACAGCACGATGAACGAGCTGACCACGGGCGATCGCATCTCGCTGGCCGGGCGCGCCGGCACGCTCGCCGCCCGCGCGCTGGCCACGCCGCTGGCCGACTCGGTCATGCGCGCGCTCGATTTCGACCTGTTCGAGATCACACCCAACGAGGACGTCTCGACCGGCGCGTCGCTCGCCATCGGCCGTCAGGTCAACGATCGGCTGTTCGTCGGCTTCCGCCAGAATTTCGGCTCGGACGATGTGAGCCAGGTCTCCTTCGAGTACCGCCTGACGCAGTTTCTCCGGCTCGTCACGACGTTCGCGCAGGGCGCCGATCGCTCCCGCGCCACGCCGCGCGCCGAGACCGCGGGCCTCGATCTGTTTTTCGTCATTCGGCGATGAGGGGACGGAGGCGCGTCCCCGAGATCACGAGACCGCGACACGACGAGGGGACGGGCGTGCGGCGGTGGAAAACTCTCCGAACTCGAGCGCGGCAACGTTCGGAGGAGTTCTCCACGGACGGAGGCGCGTCCCCGAGATCACGAGACCGCGACACCGACGAGGGGACGGGCGTGCGGCGGTGGAAAACTCCCCGAACTCGAGCGCGGCAATGTTCGGAGGAGTTCTCCACGGACGGAGGCGCGTCCCCGAGATCACGAGACCGCGACACCGACGAGGGGACGGGCGTGCGGCGGTGGAAACTCCCCGAACTCGAGCGCGGCAATGTTCGGAGGAGTTTTCCACGGCCGCATGCCCGTCCCCAGACCATCGGCGGCACGACACGCGTCAGTACTGAATGAGAGGATCCCAACCATGACCAGACGACTCATCACGACAGCGGTCCTCGCCGCGGCGAGTGCCGCGGCGCTCGCAGCGTCGGCCGGATCCGGCATGCAGGAGCGGCAGCCGGTCTCGCGCACGGGCTGTCTGCGCACCGGCAGCACGTCGACCGTGTATCTGCTCCGCGGCGCGACGAGTCCGGCGCCCGGCCAGGCCGAGTCGCCCGCGGACGCGGCCACCGCGATTCCGGAGGACTTCCTGCTCGTCCCCGGCGCGGGGATCGATCTTGCGCCGATGGTCAATCACCGCATCACGGTGACCGGCGACGTGAGCGAGGCGAAGGATCCCCCGCCGCCGCCATCAGGCGCCAACACCGCGGAGAAGGCGCTGAAGCGAATCAGCGTTCAGAACGTGAAGGAGGTCGCATCGAACTGCGCTTCGCAGTGAGCCGGCGTGTGGTGTGGGTTCCGAAGTTCCGGGGTTCCGAGGTTCGGTTCCGGGTTCCGAGGTTCGGCTCCGGGGTTGACAGAGAACCGAACCCCGGAACCCCGGAACCCCGGAACC
>Ga0111538_10000667_pt1 | contig 46976 bp, 44 predicted proteins | sample SoiMethybrSBSTD1_FD_79669 | JGI IMG/M metagenome (GOLD analysis project Ga0111538, IMG submission 79669) | Bulk soil microbial communities from a Populus tree surrounding site in Tennessee, USA - Soil MetaG P. TD hybrid SBSTD1 (version 2)... | ecosystem: Environmental > Terrestrial > Soil >...
AAGAGGTCGGTGCCCTCCCGGGTGCGCTCGCCCACGCCGGCGTACACCGACACGCCGCCGAACTCCTGGGCGACGCGGCGGATCATCTCCTGGATGAGCACGGTCTTGCCCACGCCGGCGCCGCCGAACAGGCCGATCTTGCCGCCGCGGAGGTACGGGGTGAGGAGGTCGATGACCTTGATGCCGGTCTCGAACACCTCCTTCTTCGGCTCGAGGGTGTCGAAGTCGGGGGCCTCGCGGTGGATGTCCCAGTGGGCGTCGATCTTGGTCTCGTCGAGGGCCGGCACGTCGAGCGGCTCGCCGATCACGTTGATGACGTGGCCGAGCACGCCGTCGCCGACCGGCATCGTCAGGCCGACGCCCAGGTTGCGCACCTCGGCGCCCCGGGTCAGGCCGTCGGTCGGCTTGAGGCAGATGGCGCGCACGCGCGACTCGCCGATCTGCTGGGCCACCTCGGCCCGCACCGCGATGCCCTCGCCGTCGACCGTGATGGTCATCTCGAGGGCGGTGTTGATGGCGGGCACGGCGTCGGCGGGGAACTCGACGTCGACGACCGGGCCGGCGATGGCGACGACGCGGCCGGGCTTGAGGGCGTCGGTGCTCTCGGGGCTGGTCTCGGTGACGGTCATTCCGGTGGCTCCTCTGGGTGAGCTGTCAGCTCGTGCGGTTCAGGCTGTCGGTCAGGACGTCTGCCGACATGAGGACGTGGTCGACGTGCAGGTCGCCGCCGTGGGACTGCGCGGCGCGCATGGCCTCGGCGCCGCCGACGATCTCCATGATCTCGGTGGTGATGGCGTCCTGGCGGGCCCGGTTCATGGCCCGGCTGTACTTGATGATCAGCTCTTCGGCGTTGTCCGTGGCCGACTTCATGGCCCGCTGCTGGGCGGCGAAGAACGACGCCGAGCCCTCGAGCAGCGCGGCGTAGAGCCGGGCCTCGGCGTAGCGGGGCAGCAGCCGGTCGAGGATCTCCTGCGGGTTCGGCTCGAACTCGTAGTCGGCCGAGGGCCCGTCGGCGGCCTCCTCGAGCATCGCGGGGTCGAGCGGAACGAACCGGCGCACGGCCACCCGCTGGGTCGCGGCCGACAGGAACTGGGTGTAGGCCAGCTCGACGAGGTCGTACTCGCCGGCCTCGAAGCGCGAGACGACGAAGTCGGCGATGGCCCGGGCGTCCTCGTAGGTCGGCGTGTCGGACATGCCCAGGTAGGCCTGGTCGATGTCCCAGCCGCGGAAGCGGAAGTACGACTGCGCCTTCTTGCCGACCGTGACCAGCCGGGTCTGCGTGCCCTCGGCCCGGTGCCGCAGCATCGACCGCTCGGCGGCCCGGATGACCGAGCTGTTGTAGGCGCCCGACAGGCCGCGGTCGGCGGCGATGACCACGTAGGCGATGGTGCGGACGTCGTCGCGCTGCTCGAGCAGGGGCGACCCACCGCCGGCGCCCGCCGCGGCCAGGTTGCGGATGACGTCGGTGATGCGCTCGCTGTAGGGGCGAGCCGCGGCCACCCGCTGCTGGGCCTTGACGATGCGGCTGGCGGCGATGAGCTCCATCGCCTTGGTGATCTTCTTGGTGGACTGCACCGACCGGATCTGCCGGCGCAGCGCACGTTCCTTGCCGCCGGGCATGCGTTACTCCGTGGTGTCGGTGGGGGTGCCGTCGGCCTCGTCGCCGCCGACGACGCCACCGGTCGAGGGGTCGACGGCCGGGGCGACGGCGTCGCGGGGCGCGGCCGCCGAGGAGGCATCGGCCGCCTCCTCCCAGCTGAACTGCTCGGCGAAGTCCTTGATCGCCTGCTCGAAGGCGCCGACGTCGGCGATGTCGCCGCCGGTGCGGATGCCGTCGAGCACGTCGCCGTTGCGGGCCCGGAACCACTCGAGCAGCTCGGACTCGAAGCGCCGGACGTGGTCGACCGGCACGTCGTCGAGGTAGCCGTTGGTGGCCGCGTACAGCGACACGACCTGCTCCTCGACCGGCATCGGGCTGTTGAGCGGCTGCTTGAGCAGCTCGACGAGGCGGTAGCCGCGGTCGAGCTGCGACTGCGACACCTTGTCGAGCTCGGACCCGAAGGCCGCGAACGACTCGAGCTCGCGGAACTGCGAGAGGTCGCCCTTCAGCGTGCCCACGGCCTTCTTCATGGCCTTGATCTGGGCGGCCCCGCCCACGCGCGACACCGACTGGCCGGTGTCGAACGCCGGCCGGACACCCGACTTGAACAGGTCGTCCTGCAGGTAGATCTGGCCGTCGGTGATCGAGATCACGTTGGTGGGGATGTAGGCCGAGATGTCGCCGGCCTTGGTCTCGATGACCGGCAGGGCCGTCAGCGAGCCGGCGCCGTTCTCGTCGGACAGCTTGGCGGCCCGCTCGAGCAGCCGGCTGTGCAGGTAGAACACGTCGCCGGGGTAGGCCTCGCGGCCCGGCGGGCGGCGCAGCAGCAGCGAGATCTGCCGGTAGGCCTCGGCCTGCTTCGACAGGTCGTCGTAGACGGCCAGGGCGTGCTCGCCGGTCTCCATCCAGTGCTGGCCCATGGCGCAGCCGGCGTAGGGGGCGAGGTACTTGAACGGCGAGGGATCGGACGCGCCGGCGACGACGACGACCGTGTAGTCCATCGCGCCGTGCTCCTCGAGGGTGGCGACGGTGTTGGCCACCGTCGACTCCTTCTGGCCGATCGCCACGTAGATGCACTTCACGCCCAGGCCACGCTGGTTGAGGATCGTGTCGATCGCGATCGTGGTCTTACCGGTCTTGCGGTCGCCGATGATCAGCTCGCGCTGGCCCCGGCCGACCGGCGTCATGGCGTCGATCGCCTTGATGCCGGTCTGCAGCGGCTCGTGCACCGGCTTGCGGCCCATGATGCCCGGGGCCTGGATCTCCATGCGGCGGTCCTGCACGCCGGCCAGCGGGCCCTTGCCGTCGATGGGGTTGCCGAGGGCGTCGACGACGCGACCCAGCAGGCCGTCGCCGACCGGCACCGAGAGGATGCGCCCGGTCGCCTTGACCGTCTCGCCCTCGGAGACCGAGGCGGCCTCGCCGAGGACCACGGCGCCGATCGACTCCTCGTCGAGGTTCAGCGCCAGGCCCACGACGCCGCTCTCGAACTCGAGCAGCTCGTTCACGGCCGCGCCGGGCAGGCCGTCGACCGAGGCGATGCCGTCGCCCACCTCGGTGACCCGCCCGACCTGGGAGGCCTCGAGCGAGGGCTTCCAGTCCTCGAGGTTCTTGCGCAGTGCCGAGGCGATGTCGGCGGTGTTGATGGTCAGCTCTGCCATCGTCGTGTCCTCGTGATCCCTAGAAGGCGTTCTTCAGCTTGTCGAGCCGGCCGCGGACCGACCCGTCGATGACGGTGTCCCCGACCTGGGCGACGATGCCGCCCATGACCGACGGGTCGATCACCACCTTGACCTCGACCTGCTTACCGGTGGCCTCGCCGAGCGCGTCGGCCAGGCGCTTGCGCTGGTCGTCGGTGAGCGGGATCGCCGAGCGCACCTCGGCGACCTCCTTGTTGGCCTCGGCCGCGCTCATCTCGACCAGCTCGCGGATGATGTCGGGCAGCTGGCGGGCCCGGCCCGTGCCGACGACCATCGACACCAGGGCGACCGTCGTGGCACTGGCCCGGCCGCCCAGCAGGTCCTCGACGATCTGCTGGCGCCGGGTCGCCGGGATGCCGGGATCGGTGAGCGCCTCGCGCAGCTTGTCGGACCCCTGCAGGGTCTGCGAGAAGCGGAACAGCTCGTCCTCGACCTCGCCGAGGGTGCCCTCGGCCCGGGCGACACCGAAGAGCGCCTCGGCGTATGCAAGTGTTCGGTCGTCTGCCATCACATCGTCCTTGAGAGCGGATCGCTGCTGATGAGCGGTGGTGCGGAGCGCCCTACGAGCGCTGCGCCGCCACCTGGTTGATGTAGTCCTCGACGAGCTGGGTCTGGGTGTCGGCGTCGAGGTTGCGCTGGACCACGACCTCGGCGGCGCCGATGGCCAGCGACGTGACCTCGCCGCGCAGCTCCTGCATCGCCGCGGCCTTGGCCGTGTCGATGTCGGCGACGGCCCGGGTGCGCAGCTCGGCCAGCTCGGACTGGAGGCGGGCCTCCTGGTCGCGCTTGATCTGGTCGGCGGCCTGGCGGGCCTCCTCGATGATGCGCCCGGCCTCGGACTTGGCGTCGGCGAGCTGGGCCCGGTAGTCGGACAGCACGCTGTCGGCCTCGGCCCGCTGGTCCTCGGCGGCCTGGAGGTCGCCGCGGATCTTCTCGGTGCGGTTGTTCATGGCCGTGCGCATCTGCGGCAGGCCGAACTTGGCGATGAAGAAGAACACGACCGCGAAGCCGAGGGCGCCCCAGATGATCTCGTTCCACTCGGGCAGGAGCGGGTTGGGCGCTTCCTGGCAGTCGTCGATCGCCCCGCCGTCCTCGAGGATGTGGATGCACTCCTCGGACGCGTGGTCGATCTCGGTGTCGCCGCCCTCTTCCTGCGCGCTCGCCGGATTGGCGAAGGCGAGGACGAGGCCGACGCTGAGCGCGGCCAGCGCCAGCAGCAGTCTCTTGCGTCGCATGGGGATCGATCCTTCCGGAGGGTCGGTCTCAGCCCTGGCCGAGGAAGAAGACCACGAAGCCGATGAGGGCGAGGGCCTCGACGAAGGCGATGCCGAGGAACATCGTGGTGCGGACCATGCCGGCCGCCTCGGGCTGGCGGGCCATGGCCTGGACCGACTGGCCGACGAGGTAGCCGATGCCGATGCCGGGGCCGATGGCGGCCAAGCCGTAGGTGAGGGCGGCGATACCGGTGTTGTCGACGCCGGTGGCCTGCTGGGCCAGCAGGGCGATGTTGGCAAGCATTGTCGCTTTCCTTCTCCTGATGTGACTGGTGTCGGGGACTACGGAGAACTACGGGAGATCGGGTGGTCGGTGCTCGATCAGTGCTCGTGGCTGACCGCGGCGCCGATGTAGACGCCGGCGAGCAGGGTGAACACGTAGGCCTGCAGGAACGAGACGAGCACCTCGAACGCCGTGAAGAAGATGACCGCCGCGACCGGCAGCGGCAGGAAGATCACGTTCCACTGGGCGATCCACAGCCCCGACGACAGCACCGCGAACGTGACCAGCAGGATGTGCCCGGCCAGCAGGTTGGCGAAGAGACGGACCGTGTGGCTGAACGGCTGGATCAGGAACTTCGAGATGAACTCGATCGGCACCACCAGGAACAGCAGGGCCAGTGGCACGCCCGGCGGCACGAGGGCGTGCTTGAGGTAGCCGATCGGGCCGTGCTCCTTGAACCCCGAGCCGTGGTACAGCAGGTAGCTGAGCAGGGCCAGGAACATCGGCAGGGCGATGCGGGCCGTGGCCGGCATCTGGATGAACGGGACGATCTCGAAGATGTTGCAGAAGAAGATGAAGAAGAACAGCGACAGGAAGTAGGGCGTCCACTTCAGGCCGTCGGTGCCCATGGTCGGCAGGGCGATCTGCTCGTCGATGAACTCGACCGACATCTCCGCGAAGTTCTGCGCACCCGTCGGCACCAGCTGCTTCTTGTTGCCGAGGATGAAGATCAGCATCGTCAGGATGACGGCGAAGAAGTAGATCAGGACGACCTTGTTGATGCCAAGGGTGTCGCCGCCGATGAACTCTGGCCAGTTGACGATGTGGCTGAGGGGTGGGAACTCGAGACCGAGGATCACCGGGACGCTGACTCCTTGATGGCACCCGGCTTGAGACCGGGGAAGGCGAGCGAAGCGGACACGTAGCGGAGCTCCCACAGCAGGAGCCCAAGGTGGGTGACGATGAGCGTGAGGCCGAGCGGCAGGGGCTCGACCCACGACATGTCCTTGACCGCCCACACGGCGAGGCCGACGAGGGCGATGCGCACGAGGTAGCCGAACAGGGCGGCGCCCATCAGCAGGCCGTACGAGATGCGCGAGGCCGCCGCCAGCACCCAGGCGGCCACCAGGAAGTTGACGACGACGACGGCGATGGCGAACGCCGCCGACAGGGCGCCGTCGACGCCCCAGGGGATGGCCGCCAGCACGATGAGCACCGGCGCCACGGGCAGGGCCCTGCGGACCATGTCGGACGCGATCTCGCGCTCGACGGCCGGGCCGAGGTCGCGGGTGGTGAGGGCGTCGCTCATGCGCCGTCTCCGTCGGGCCGCTCGTCGGCGGCCGGGCGGGTGGCGCCGATGCCGGCGTCGAGGCGCATGTCGACGGCGGTCGGTGCGGCGTTGGCCGGGCGGGCGCCCGCCCGCCGGGCCGGGACCTTGGCCTCTTCGGCCGCCATCTCGCGGTCGTAGCCGAGCCACAGCTTCGTCACGATGCCGCAGACGCCGAGCACGGCGAGGGCCAGCGTGAAGAGCGGCCGGGTGCCGAGCCAGCCGTCGACCGCGGCGCCGAGGAGGCCGAGCAGCACGGGGGTGACGACGATCTCGACGGCACGGGTGAAGCCGTCGCTGAAACCCCTGTTGATCTTTCGCCTCGTTGCGAGATCGAACACCGGTAACCCCGTGTGAGATGTGGTCTGAACCACCCGGACCACTGAGCTTGTGAACTGTTTCGCAATCTACAGGAATCGGTCTGCAGCGAGGCAAATCCGAGTCGCCGGATCGACGGCGCGGCAGGTTAGCAACCTCGCGAGTCAGAGTTCCCAACCGCCAAAACCTGAGCGGGTCGCGCCGGACGGTCGCGCGACCGCGCCGGGCCCGGTCAGCCCGGCGGCGGGGCGCGGCTCAGCGTGACCGGGGGCCGACCGGCTGGGGCGGGGGCCCCGCCGGTGGCGCCGCGGCGGCGGCCCGCTCGCGCCGCCGGTTCTGCCAGGCGGGGGCGTACCAGGTGAACAGGCACAGCCCGATGACCGGCACGATGAGCGGCAGCACGCTCCAGGCGCTGCCCGTGTAGACGGGCACCAGCACGGCGCCCGACAGCACCGCCGTCCACCCCCAGAGGATCAGGACGGCGCGGCGCTGGCCGTGCCCGAGGCGGATCAGCCGGTGGTGCAGGTGGTTCTTGTCGGCGATCGTGAGTCCCGACCGCGAGCGCGCCCGGCGCAGCAGCGACCACGCGGTGTCGATGATCGGCACGCCGAGGATGACCAGCGGCAGGAACAGGGGGGCGAAGAAGAAGAACGTCTGGCCCCGCACCTCGGCGTCGGTGTTGCCGCCGATGGCGATGGTCGCCGCCGCCATCCACAGTCCGAGCGTGAGCGCCCCCGCGTCGCCCATGAAGATCTTCGCCGGGTGGAAGTTCCACGGCAGGAAGCCGAGGCACGCCCCCACCACGCAGGCGGCGATGACGGCGCCGATGTTGTCGTCGCTGATGATCGATCCGGCGTTGTCGAGGTGCTCGGCGAACATCAGCACCGCGCCGGAGGCGATGCCCACGACCCCGGCGGCCAGGCCGTCGAGGCCGTCGATCAGGTTGACGGCCTGGGCCATGCCCACCACCCACAGCACGGTGATGAGCGGCACGAGGTCGGGCGGGAGCGCCACCAGCCCCACGAACGGCACGCGGAAGAACGGGACGGCGACGCCCGAGACCGCCAGGATGCTGCCCGACAGCACCGACCCCGCCGTCTTCGCCGGAGCCGACACGTCGCGCAGGTCGTCGAGCTGCCCCACCAGGTACATCGTGAGCGTCGACAGCACGACGCCCAGCGGCGGGGCGATCGTGCGGAACACCGGGCGGAACTCGCCGGTCAGCCACGCGACCCCGAACCCCACGAGGAAGCCCGAGACGATGGCGGCGCCGCCGAGGCGCGGCGTCGGCCGGGAGTGGACCCGCCGGGTGTCGGGCCGGTCGACGACGTCGAACCGCCACGACAACCGGACCATCACCGGCGTCAGGGCGAACGTGACCAGGAACGCGGCCCCGATGACGGCGACGTAGCCGATCACGACGCCCGGGCCCGCCCCTCGGGCCTCAGCGGCAGCCCGGCGGTGGCGTCGCCACCGCTCACGTCGGGTAGGGCGCGAACTTCGAGCAGAGGGCGGCCACCTCGTCGCGCACGGACGCGACCTCGCCCTCGTCGTCGCGGCCGACGAGCACCCGGTGGATGAGCCCCGCGATCTGCGCCATCTCGGGCTCGCGCATGCCCTGCGTGGTGACCGCCGGCGTGCCGATGCGCAGCCCGCTCGTGATGTAGGGCGGCCGGGGGTCGTCGGGCACGGTGTTCTCGTTGAGGCTGATGCCGGCCCGGTCGAGGGCGAGGCGGGCCTTCTTGCCCGACACCTCGGCGTCGAAGCTGCGGAGGTCGACGAGCATCAGGTGGTTGTCGGTGCCCCCGGACACGAGGCGCAGGCCCTCGCCCGCGAGCCCCTCGGCCAGCGCGGCCGCGTTGGCGACGATCTGGCGGGCGTAGTCGCCGAACTCGGGCGTGGCCGCTTCCGCGAAGGCGACGGCCTTGGCCGCGATGACGTGGTCGAGCGGGCCGCCCTGCAGCCCGGGGAACACCGACTTGTCGATCTTCTCGCCGATGTCGGCCCGAGCGAGGATGGCGCCCCCGCGGGGGCCGCGCAGCGTCTTGTGCGTGGTGAACGTGACGATGTCGGCCACGCCGACCGGCGAGGGGTGGACGCCGCCCGCGATGAGGCCGGCGATGTGGGCGGCGTCGAACATGAACACCGCGCCGACCTCGTCGGCGATGGCGCGGAACGGCGCCGCGTCGATGACGCGGGGGTAGGCGGTGGCGCCGGTGACGATGAGCTTCGGCCGGTGCTCGAGCGCCAGGTCGCGCACCTGGTCGAGGTCGATGCGCTCGTCGCTGGGCGTCACGCCGTAGGACACGAAGTGGTAGAGCCGGCCGCTGGCGTTGACCGGCGACCCGTGCGTGAGGTGGCCGCCCTGGTCGAGCCGGAGGCCCAGCACCGTGTCGCCCGGCTCGAGCAGGGCGAAGTACGCGGCCATGTTGGCGTTGGCGCCCGAGTGGGGCTGGACGTTGGCGTACTCGGCGCCGAACAGCGACTTCGCCCGCTCGCGGGCCAGGTCCTCGACCTGGTCGATGACCTCGTTGCCGCCGTAGTAGCGCTTGCCCGGGTAGCCCTCGCTGTACTTGTTGGTGAGGACCGACCCCGTGGCCCGCAGCACCGCGGGCGAGGTGAAGTTCTCGCTGGCGATCAGCTGCACCGTGGTGTTCTGGCGCTCGACCTCGCGGTCGATCAGGCCGAACAGCTCGTCGTCGTGCGTGGTGGGCCAGGGCATGGCGCTTCCTCGGGTGGGACGGAGGTGAGGAGCCGAGGCTAGCCCCGCTCCTCGGCCGCCTCGATCTCGGTGATCTGGGCGATGCGGCGCTCGTGGCGACCACCGCCCTCGAACGCGGTGGTCATCCAGAGCGTCGTGATCTCGTCGGCCAGCGGGGCCGCCACGATGCGGGCGCCGATGGCGAGGACGTTGGCGTCGTTGTGCTCGCGGGACATGCGTGCCGTGTAGAGATCGTTGCACAGCGCGGCCCGCACGCCGCGCACCTTGTTGGCGGCCATCTGCTCGCCCTGGCCCGACCCGCCGAGCACGATGCCCCGGTCGACCGCGCCCTTGGCCACCGACCGGCCGACGTCGGCGCAGATCGGCGGGTAGTCGACCGACACCTCGCTGTCGGTGCCGTGGTCGACGACCTCGTGGCCGAGCGAGCGGAGGGTCTCGGACAGGTGCGCCTTCAGCGCGAAGCCTGCGTGATCGGAGCCGATGGCGACGCGCACGTCATCTCCGTGAGTAGCGGGGACCGGGGTCGCCCGCGGGCTCGTCCTGCGGCCCGTCGTCGGGCCGCCGCTCGCGGGCGCCGTCAGAGTAGGCGGCGCTGCGGGGCGGGCTGCCCTCGAGCAGGCGGACGAGCCGGCGCAGCTGGTCCTCCAGCACGTCGGCCGTCTGCTCGTAGAACGACCGGGGTCGCCCGACGGGGTCGGCGATGTCGTCGTCGGGGTCGTCGCCCATGAGGTCGGCAGGGCGCCGCCCGGTGTTGACCCGCTGCAGCCAGGTGAACACCGACTCTCCGTGCAGCCGGCCACCGACCTGCTCGCCCCGGCGCACGAGCTCCTTCAGGGTGTAGGTGCGCTCGACCGGCGCGCCGTAGCCGGCGCACAGCTCGCGGACGTGGTGGCGCGTCATGCCGACGACCAGCGGGGTCGACCGGGCCATCTCGGCGTCGACGGTGCGGCTGAGGTGGCGGGAGATGTCGACCCGGCGAACGGCCATCGTGGCGATCGCCTCGGGGGTCGCGGGGACGCCGCCAGGCAGCAGCCCGGCGGAGCCGACCGAGGCGCCGATGCCCGCCTGGGCGAACAGCCTGCGGAGCATGCCCTCGGCCATGGGGGAACGGCACTGGTTCGCGGTGCACACCAACAAGACGTCGATGACCGGATTGTAGAGGTGGCCCTGCGATTCCTACAGTCGCCGCCGCCGTCCCGTCCCACCCCCGACTCACCCCAGGAGGGTCGATGCCGGCTCTGGATCCCCGAACCCCCGTCCTCGTCGGCGTCGGCCAGTGGAGCAACCGCGTCGACCGCGGCGAGCCGCCGGTCGAGCCGGTCGACATGATGGCCGAGGCCCTGCGCCGGGCCGCGGCCGACAGCGGGGCGACGTCCGATCCCCTGGCCAAGGCCGACGCCGTCCGCGTCCTGTCGGTGTTCTCGCGCCGCTACCGCAACGCGGCGCGGCTCGTCGCCGAGCGCATCGGCGCCGCGCCGAGGGACGAGGCGCTCAGCCCCATCGGCGGGAACGAGCCCCAGGCGCTCGTGAGCCGCGCCTGCCTCGACATCGCCGGGGGCGACGCCGACACGGTGCTGATCTGCGGGGCCGAGGCGTGGCGCACCCGGTCGAGCACACCGCCCGACGAGCTCGGCTGGACGACGCAGGACGACTCGGTGCCCGCGGCCCGGCTCACCGCGCCCGAGGTCGAGCTCAACCACCCCGCCGAGGTCGCCCGGGGCGTGTTCATGCCGACCCAGGTGTACCCCCTGTTCGAGCAGGCGCTCCGCCACGCCGCCGGGCGATCGGTCGACGACCACCTGGTGCGCGTGAGCGAGCTGTGGGAGGGCTTCTCGGCCGTCGCCGCCGACAACCCCCACGCGTGGATCCGCGACCGGCTGACCGCCGAGCAGATCCGCACCGCCTCGCCGTCCAACCGGTGGGTGAGCTGGCCCTACACCAAGGTGATGAACGCCAACAACGCGGTCGAGCAGTCGGCCGCGGTCATCGTCTGCTCGACCGAGCGGGCCGAGGCCCTGGGGGTGCCCCGCGACCGGTGGGTGTTCCCTGTGGCCGCCACCCAGGCGCACGACACCTACGCCGTGTCGCACCGGCCCGACCTGGCGTCGTCGGGGGCCATCCGCCTGGCGGCCCGCGAGCTGTTCGCGCTGGCGGGGCGGGGCGTCGACGACGTGGCGCACGCGGACCTGTACTCGTGCTTCCCGTCCGCCGTCGAGATCGGCGCGGCCGAGATCGGACTCGGCCTCGATCGGCCGCTGACGGTCACCGGCGGGCTGTCGTTCGCCGGCGGGCCGTGGAACAACTACGTGACCCACTCGCTCGCCGCCATGGTGGGCGTGCTGCGGGCCGACCCCGGTGCCCTCGGCCTCGTCACGGCCAACGGGGGGTACGTCACCAAGCACGCGCTGGGCCTCTACTCGACCGAGCCGCCCGCCGGCGGCTTCCGCTGGGCCGACGTGCAGGACGACGTCGACGCCCTGCCCACCCGCGACCTGTGCGAGCGGGTCGACGGCCCCCGAACGCCTGCGACCGTCGAGTCGTGGGTGGTCGTGCACGGGCGCGACGGCGCTCCCGAGAAGGCGCTGAGCGCCTGCCTGCTCGACGACGGGCGCCGGGCCTGGGGGTCGGCCGACGACCCCGACACGGTGGCCGAGCTGCGGTCGGGGGCCGAGCAGATCGGCCGCGCGGTCACCCTCGACCCCGAGGGCGTGCTGCACCTCTGAGCCCCGCGCCCCGCAGCAGGTCCGAGGTCGTGGACCCCGGACCTGCGCGCGTGCGGGCCGCTACTCGGTCAGGTCGCGGATCTTGGCCTGGAAGGCCTCCTGCTCGGCCGTCGGCGGGCCGCCGGCCTGCATCGCCATGAGCTTGGTCATGTCGCCCTCGACCTTGATCTGGCCCGACATGAAGGCCTGCATCGCCGCCTGCTGGTTGCCCTCGATGAACATCGCCTTGGCGACGTCGTAGGGGACGGTCAGCTTGGTGGGCGCGTCGTCGACGAGCCCCTGCTCGAACTGGCCGGCGGCCATGTGGATCTCGCGGTCGCCGTCGGGCCCGCCGGCCACGACGATGTTGAGCTTGAGCTCCTTCATCGCCGCGGGCGGCTCGGGCGCCTCGTCGCGGAGCGCCTCGACGGACTCGAACCAGTCGTCGGACAGGAAGCGGCTGGGCATGGTGTCGTTCCCCCTCTGCTCGTGCCCCGGCCCGCCGGTCGAGCGGGGACGCACGATGCTGGCACCGGCTCCGCACTTTGGCAACAGGTGTGGCCAGATTTGCGCCGGCCGGCCGGGGATCAGGCCGGAGCCACCCCGGCGGCGTGGCGGTCGAGCACCGCGGCGACCGCGTCGGCGTCGGCGCCCACGGCCCGCACCACGTAGCAGGCGGCCGCCCGGGCGGCGTCCTCGATGCCGAGCGCGGGGCGGCCGTCGGCGCCCTCGTCGCCCGCGTGCATCAGCACGAACTGGTAGACGACGCCGAAGTTGGCCAGCGCCAGCGTCGTGGGGTCGTCGTCGGCGCGGATCACGCCCCGGGCCTGGCCCTCGGCGACCAGCTTGGCCGCGTCCTCGAAGTGCACCCGCTGCGACCGCGACCGGGTCTCGCGCAGCCGCCGGTCGCCCTGCACCTGGATGGCGATGATGCCGTACAGCCGGTAGTTGCCGGCGATGAAGCGCACCGACTCCGCGGTGCCGACGTAGAGGCGCTCGAGCGGGTCGTCGATGCCGGTCACGGCCTCGAACTGGGCCCGGCGCAGGCGCTGCCCGATGTCGACGACGATCTCGTCGAACAGCGTGTCCTTGTTCTCGAAGTACCAGTACACCAGGCCCTTGGCCACGCCGGCCGCGGCGGCGATGTCGATCATCCGCGTGTCTTCGTAGCCACGCTCGGCGAAGAGTTGCTCGGCGTGGCGCAGCAGCTCGGCCTTGCGGTCCTGACCATGCCGGGTGAGGCTGCGGCTGTCCTGGGACACGGGGTCACGGTAGTCCTGACCGCGCGTCAGGTGCGCCATCGCCCCCCGGCACCGCGGCGCGCCGCCCGGTCCCTGGCCCCCGGCCCCGGGATCAGCGCGAGGTCGACGCCACGCTGGGGCCGTCGTCGGACGAGGTCGTGGTGCCGCCCCCGTCCGCCGCCCCGGCCGACTCGTCGCGCCGCGGCCCGATGCGGACCTCGGTGATGGCCCGACCGTCGACGGCGAGCACCTCGATCGTGCGCCCCGCGGCCAGGACGATGTCGCCGGGTGCCTCGGGCACGCGACCGAGCTGGTCGAGCACGAGGCCCGCCACGGTGGCGTACGGGCCCTCGGGCATGTCGTCGACGCCGACGTCGACCAGGTCGTGCACGGGGAAGCGGCCGGGCAGCACCAGCGAGCCGTCGGGCTCTCGGCGCACGCTGACCACGTCGCGGTCGCTCTCGTCGTAGATCTCGCCGACGAGCTCCTCGAGCAGGTCCTCGATCGAGACGATGCCCGCGGCGGCGCCGTGCTCGTCGACCACCAGGGCGAGCTGGAGCCGGCGCGCCTGCATCTCGTGCAGGATGTCGAGGACGCCGGCCGTCTCGGGGAAGGCGACGAGGTCGCCCGCCACCTCGCCCACCGGCCGCTCGCCCTGGTCGAGCAGCTCGCGCAGGTGGACGAGGCCCACGACGTCGTCGAGGTTGCGGTCGTGGGCGACGGGCGCCCGCGAGTGCCCGCTGACCGCCAGCTCGTGGATGGCCCGCGTGCAGCTCCAGTCGGCGTCGAGCACCAGCACGTCGGGCCGGGGGCGCAGGACCTCGTCGAGGGTGCGCTCCGCGATCTCGAAGGCGCCGTCGATGATCAGCCGCTGCTTCGGCGTGAACGTGGTCTGGGTGCCGACCAGCTCGCGCAGCTCGGCCTCGGTGACCTCCTCGCGCTGGAGGTCGGGGTCGCCGCCCATGAGGCGCACGGCGATGTCGGTGGACCTCGACAGCAGCCACACCACCGGGCGCGTGATCGTGGCCATGACCGACAGCGGCCGGGCCGTCAGCAGCGCCCACCGCTCGGCCCGCTGCATCGCCACGCGCTTGGGCGCCAGCTCGCCGAAGACGAGCGTGAAGTACGACAGCAGCAGGGTGACCACGATGATCGAGACGGGTCGTGCCGCCCCGCCGAGGAAGTCGAGCGGCTCCTCGAGGGGCTCGGCCAGCGACACGGCGGCGGCCGCCGACGCCAGGAACCCGGCCAGCGTGATGCCGATCTGGATGGTGGCGAAGAACCGGTTGGGGTCGCGTGCGAGGCGGGCGACCAGCGCCCCGGTGCTCGACCGTTGCTCGAGCTGCTGGAGCTGCCCCTCGCGCAGCGACACGAGCGCCAGCTCGGTGCCCGCGAAGGCCGCGTTGAGCAGCACGAGCACGGCGACGAGGGCGATCTGCTGCCAGAGGCCGCTCACGGCTCAGCCCTGCGGTCGGCGCCGGTCGGTCGCGACGGGAGCGCGGCGACGGCGGGGGCGGGCGGACACGATGGGGGTTCTGCGGAGCGTCTCACGGTGGTCCGACAATGCTAACGACTCGCCGGCCCGGCGCGTGCGGAGCGCGGACGCCGCGGCCCTGGTCACCCGCCCCGCAGGGCCGCACGCACCTGCACCGGGTCGTCGAGGTCGACCGTGTCGGGATCGATGCCCATCTCGGCGAGGTGGTCGCGCAGCAGCTCGTGGCGCGAGCGCACCACGGCACCGGGCGGGGGGCGGAACTCGGCGTCGGGCAGCTCGGCGTCGACGACCAGGTCGGTGAGGTCGGTGGTCGAGCACAGCTCGCCGTCGACGGTCCCCTGGTGGCGCACCAGGATGCCGGTCGTGGCGTCGAACCAGAGGCGGTGCTCGACGCCCACCAGGTCGCGGTGCAGCCGCAGGGCCAGCGGGGCGGCGGTGCGCGCGAGCGAGCTGCCGGCGGCCTCGACGCGGGGCACCGCCTCGACGGCCCAGCACGGCCGGCCCTCGACCTCGGCGGGCTCGGGTGCGGCCAGCTCGAGGCCGCCGAGCAGGCCGCCCGGGTAGAGGCACGCGCCGATCACGCCGGCGTCGTGGATGGCGGCGCGCGCCGAGTCGCGCTCGGTGACCAGCGTGCTGGTACCGGCCCAGCTGCGGCGCCCGTCGCTGACCGCGATCTGGCCCCGGCCCACGACGCGCCACCGGTCGGGCAGCGCCACGGCCACGTACCACGAGAGCACGACCTCGGGGCCGTCGTCGGCGTCTCCCGGGCGGGGCGGCGGCCACGGGGCGATGGCGAGCGACGCGGCATCGTCGGCGTCGCGCTCTCCGTAGGCGTCGCCGTCGTCGTACACGTCGTCGTCGGGTTCCTCCGGCGCCTCGGGCCAGCGCCGCACCGCGTCGAGGCGGGAGACCGCGGTGAGGGCCGAGTCGTCGGCGACCGTCGCCTGGCGGGCGATGGCCCGGCCCGCCCGCTCGCGGTGCACCCAGGTCGTGAGCGCCCCCTGGAGCGTCCGCAGGCGGCCCGGCGCGCCGTCCACCAGGGCCAGCAGCTCGCCCCTCGTCGTCATGAGGGTGTCATCGGGGGTGCGGCGGAAGGGGGACGCGGTCGGACACGGCAGCAGGACAGTAGGCACGCCCGCCGGTGCGTGCGACCGGGAATGCACACCGTGTGGACGCCGCCCCGCCACGTGACGAACGTCACGACGGCGGGGCGGCATCCCGGGCTCAGGGGGCGGCGGCCCGCTCGACCTCGGCGAGCGACAGCGGTCCGAGGCGCAGCGGCGTCAACGTCGGCCCGGTGGCGTCGACGACGGTCGACGGCGCGCCGGCGCAGCGGCCGCCGTCGACCACCAGCGCGACCTCGTCGCCGAACAGCGCCGCCACCTCGGCGGCGCCCTCGGGCGTGGGCTCGCCGTGGTGGTTGGCGCTCGTCGTCGCGATCGGCCCGACCGCCGCCGCCACGGCCCGCAGCAGCGGGTGATCGGGGCAGCGGACACCCACCGTCGTCGCCGGCTCGCCCAGCGCGTAGGCGAGGTCGGGCCGCCGGGGCAGCACGAGCGTGAGCGGTCCGGGCCAGAGCCGGCGGGCCAGGCGCCGCACCCGGTCGGAGACGGCGGCCGGGTCGGCGAGGGCGAGGGCCTGGTCGGGTGCGCTGCACAGGACGGCGAGCGGGACCTCGGCCGTGCGCCCCTTCGCCGCGAACACCCGGTCGGTCGCGCCCGCCACCGTCGGCGACGCAGCGAGGCCGTACACCGTGTCGGTCGGCAGCACCACGACCCTGCCCGCCCGCAGCACGGCCGCCACCTCGGCCACCACGCCGGGGTCGGGCGGCCCCGCGGCGCGGGGTCGGGCGTCGACGATCGCCGTCACACCCGGGCCAGCACGATGCGGTCGCGGCCGGCGAGGTCGGGCCACACCGAGGCCGAGGTGAACCCGGCCCGCAGGGCCAGCGCCCGCGCCCGGGCCGCCTGGTGGGGGGCCAGCTCGACCAGCAGCGCCCCGGGGCGGGCGAGCCACCGCGGCGCCTCGGCCACGATGCGCTCGATGTCCTCGAGGCCGGACGGGCCCGAGCACAGGGCCAGGCGCGGCTCCCAGTCGCGCACCTCGGCCGGCAGCTCGGCCATCTCGTCGTCGGCGACGTACGGCGGGTTCGTCACGATCACGTCGACGCGACCCGCGAGGTCGGCGGGCAGCGCCGCGAACCAGCCTCCGGCCGCCAGGCGCACCCTGGCCGCGGCGCGGCCCAGCCCGGCGAGGTTGGCGCGGGCCACGGCCAGCGCGTCGTCGGAGACGTCGGTGCCCCAGACCTCGAGGCCCGGGCGCTCGACCGTCATCGCCAGCGCCAGGGCCCCCGAGCCGGTGCCGAGGTCGACCGCGACGCGTGCGTCGAGCCGGCGGCACTCGTCGAGCGCCATCTGGGCCAGCACCTCGGTCTCGGGGCGCGGGATCAGCACCCGGCGGTCGACGTACAGGTCCAGCGTGCGGAACGCCCACCGCTCCATCACGTACTGCAGGGGCTCGCCCCCGGCCCGGCGGGCGGCCATGGCGTGCACGTGGGTGGCGGCCCGCACGGTGGCGGGCTCGTCGAGCGCCGCCGCCACCTCGGCGGGCGTCCGGCCGGTCGCCCGCTCCACCATCCACCGCGCCTCCTGGGCGGCGTTCTCGACACCGGCGGCGGACAGGCGTCCGGCCACGTCCGCCAGCAGCGCCCGCCACGGGACCGGGGGCGCGTCGGGTGCGACGTCTGCGTCGCCGGGCAGGGCGGCGGCCACCGTCAGCCCCCACCCGCCAGCCGGCGGGCCTGCTCGTCGGCGACCAGCGCGTCGCTGATCTCGTCGAGCTCGCCGGCCAGCACCTTGTCGAGCTTGTACACGGTCAGGCCGATGCGGTGGTCGGTGACCCGGTTCTCCTTGAAGTTGTAGGTGCGCACCTTCTCGGAGCGGCCACCGCCTCCGACCTGCCCACGCCGGGCCGCGGAGGCCTCGTCGGCCTGGCGGTCCTGCTCGGCCTTGAGCAGCCGCGACCGCAGGACGGCGAGCGCCTTGGCCTTGTTCTGCGTCTGGCTCTTCTCGTCCTGCATGGCCACGACCGTTCCGGTCGGGACGTGGGTGACCCGCACGGCCGAGTCGGTCGTGTTCACGCTCTGCCCGCCGGGGCCCGACGACCGGTAGACGTCGATGCGCAGGTCGGCGGGGTCGATGGCGACGTCGACCTCCTCCGCCTCTGGCAGCACCGTCACGGTGGCGGACGAGGTGTGGATGCGGCCCTGGCTCTCGGTCACCGGGACGCGCTGCACGCGGTGGGGGCCGGCCTCGTGGTGCATCCGGGCCCACACCCCGTCGCCCTTGAGGGCGAACGTCACCTCGTTGTAGCCGCCGAGGTCGGACGGCTCGGTGCCGAGCACCTCGGCCGACCACCCCTGGCGGGCGGCGAAGGCGCGGTACATCTCGAACAGGTCGCGGGCGAACAGGTTGGCCTCCTCGCCGCCCTCGGCCCCGCGGATCTCGACGATCACGTTGCGCTCGTCGTTGGGGTCGCGGGGCAGCAACAGGACGCGCAGCTCGGCGGTCAGCCGCTCGATGGCGGCCTCGGCCTGGTCGACCTCGGCGCGCACCATGTCGCGCTCGTCGCCCGACGCGCCGGTCAGCATCTCGCGGGCGGTGGCGAGGTCGTCGCCGCGCTCGCGCAGCTCGCGCGTCTTCGCCACGATCGGCTCGAGCTCGCGGAAGCGCCTGGTGGCCTGCTGGTAGCGGGTCTGGTCGGCGAGCAGCGCCGGGTCGCCGAGGCGCGCCTCCAGGTCGGCGAACTCCTTCTCCAGCGCAGCCAGGCGGTCGAGCACGACGAGCGAGGGTACTGCCCCTCCCCCGCGGTTCCGCCCGGCGCACCGGACGAGACCCGGGCGGCGACGGGCCTGGCGTCAGGGCGCGGGCGGGGGCACCGGCGGGGGCGGCAGGGCCCGGGGGACGCGGGCCCTCGACGCGAACAGGATCGCCGTGCCGTCGACCACGACCGCGACCGGCCGACCCGGCTCGGGGACGCCGGCGACGAACAGCGACGCCGGCGGAGGTGACGTCGGCCACCACGGCGCCGTCGCCGTCCACGGACCCGCGGGCGGCCGCGCCGGCACGCCGGGGTCGGCCGCCGCTCCCGCGGCGGCCCCCGGAGGGACGGCCCACGGACCCGGGGGTGGTCCCGGTGCGGCCGGGGCCGACGACGGGGCGCCGGGGGGCCGCGGGCCCGCGGCGGGCGCCTCGGTGGGAGCCGGGACCAGCGGGGCCGCGACGACGCCCGCCGGCGGCGCCGACGCGGCCGGCGGGCGCGGCTCGGGCGTGCGGGCGACCGGACGGGCCCACGGGCCGGCGACCGGCCACGGCGGCGCAGGCGCCCACCACCGGCGCGAGCCCTGGTCCAGGACGGCGGCCCGCACGTAGCCCTCGGCGACGGCGCCCACCAGCAGGTCGCCACCGGTGCCGGGCCAGCCGTCGAGCAACTGGTACGGGCCCGTGCGGGCGACCCGGGCGCTGCGGGACCGCCCCCGCACCCGGAGGCCGAGCCCGCCGGCGGCGACCACGGCCGGGAACCAGCCGAAGGCGATCGGGGTCGCCGTGTCGTAGGGCTCGCCCGGGAACCGGGCGTTGCCAGGGTCGCCGGGCTCGACCGTGAACGGGTAGCGCCGGCCCTCGTCGTAGTCCCCCGGATCGACGACCCCGACGGTCGCCTCCTCGGCGCCGGCTCCGAGGTCGTAGCGCACCGTCACCGTCAGGTCGACGCCGTCGCGGCCCACGACCTCGGCCACCGTGCGCACCCGCCGCTCGCGGTCACGCTCCTCGCGGCGGACGCCGACCACGGTGAGCAGCGTCACCGTCAGGCCCAGGGCCACGGCGAGGCCGAGCCCGACGGCCCACGCGACCAGCCACGCCCTGTCGGTGGGCGCGAGCCGCACCGGCTGGGGCCCGGCCGTCCACGCCGCCACCGCCTCGGGGGTGGCGGGCGGCGGTGGCACCTGGTCGACGACCGGACCCGGACGGGGCCAGCGCGCCGCGGCGAGCGCCCGGCCGGTGGGCCACAGCACGCCACCGGGAACGCGGGCGACGAAGCGACCGAGCGGGCGGGGGACGCCCCGCACCTCGACGGGGAACGCCGGCCCGGCGAGCGGGCACCCGGCCGTCGAGACGAGCCGGACGGCGGCCAGCGACGCCCGGCCCGCAGTGGCGTCGAGCGGGTACAGGTGGAGCACCGCCCGCCGGCGGTACCAACGGCGCGGCGCCACCGCCCCGAGCATGGCGAAGGCCGGCCCGTCCGATCGGGCCAGCCGGCGCGACCGCCGCACCGACCAGCACCGCGCCAACCAGAACGCCAGGGGGACGCCGATCCACGGGGCGTACGACGCCACGTTGCCCCAGACCGGGAACCGGTCCCCCGCGATCGACACGACATCGGGATCGTCGGGATCGACCTCGAGGGCGACGCGGGCGCCGGCCTCGGGCTCGAGCCCGGCGTCCCACAGGTAGGTGGTGGTGTGGACGACCTCGTCGATCTCTTCGTTGCGATACGACACCGGTACGTCGGCGCCGCCGCGGTACCCCGGGTCGACGGACCCCTCGGCGCGGATCGCCGTCTCGGCCCACACCCGGTCGTCGCGGGCGCCCTTCACGTCCATGGCCACCAGCACCGCGACGAGCGCGGCGCCGGCGACGAGCCAGCGCCCGGCGCGCCGGCGGTGGGCGCGCAGGACGGGCGGGGTGGTCACTCGGTGGCGGCGGAGTGGCCCGTGCGCTCGCGACGGTCGGGCTCGGCGCCCTCGACCGGAGCCGGGCCGTCGGCAGCGGAGACGGAGGCGGCGCCGGCCGGGGCGTCGACGACGGGAACGGGGTCGACCGGAGCCGTGCGATGGTGCGCACCGGCGGGCAGCGGGCGGAGCGAGCGGTGCACGTCGCGGTCCCACAGGGCGAGGCGCAGGCTGCGCCAGGTCAGGGCGGCCGCCAGCACCGACGTGACCGCGAACGCCACCGCGATCAGCCGGCCGCGCGAGGGGTCGTGCGTGGCGTCGATGAGACCGATGGCGACGCCGTCGATCGACACGAGCAGCGTGATCAGCGGTGACGCCGCCCATCCCTGCACGAGGCCGACCACCGCCACCGCCGTGAACACGATGCCGAGCATCCCGAGGCCGATGACCCACTGGCGGTGCTCGGGGCACAGGGTGTCGGCGCTGAGCATGCCGACGAACACGACGCCGAGCGCCGCCGCCAGCACCAGGGACACAACCCGAGACGGGGGCCGGGGCGCGGGACGCACCCCGTCGTGATCGGTCCACGCCACGACCTCACCCGATCGCCAGGCCTCGTTGTGCTCCATGACGCCTCCTCGGCCGAACGCCGCCGGAGATCCTAGTGCCGGGTCAGGCGCCGTTCGCCTCGACCGCGACGGGCGGACCCGGGTCGGGCCGGCGCCGCGGTCACCCCGCGGCGCGCCAGTCGCCCGGCACGGGCACCAGGTCGGCGGGCGTGCGCAGGCGGGCGGCGAGACGGCGGGTGCCGGGGTGGTCGTCGCGCTCGGGCACCGCCAGCAGCAGCCGGGACGGCGGCGTGTCGGCGTGCAGGCCGCCGGCGGCGTCGACCGCGGCCCGGCCGTCGGCGGCCGTCGGCACGAGGTCGAGGGCGATGCCGACCGAGCAGGCCACCACGACGGGGTCGCCCGCGGCGTCCTCGCCCACGGCCAGCGCCACGCCGCGCTCGGAGAGGTTCGCCCGCGGGCGGGCGCCCTCGGCGGGGCGGAGCGCGGCGACCCCCACGAGGCCCGGGGCGCGGCACAGGACGGCCCGCAGCCAGCGGTCGGGGACGAGCTGGTTGAGCGGGTGCCGGGAGGCACCGGGCCGGCGGTGCTCGCGCACGATGGCGACGACGCGCGCCAGCTGCTCGACGGCCGGCAACCCCGAGTGGACCATCGCCGTCAGCTCGCGGTCGGCCTTGCCCACGCCGACCTCGAGCTGCGGTGCGTCGACGGGCTCTCCCGCGGTGGTGGTGCCGTGGACGATGCGGGCCACCTCGAGGCCGTTGACCTCGCCGCGGACCATGCCGCCCTCGACGACGATCTCGAGGCCGGCGTCGATCAACAGGTCCACCAGGTCGGGCGGCGCGGGGGCGTCGGCCCGGGCCGGCGGAGGCGCGGGCTCGGCCGGCACGAGCGCCGTGCCCTCGACGGCCCACACGCCGGGCGCGTCGGCGAACAGCACGGCCTGGCGCGCCAGCACCCCTGCGTCCTCCGGGCCCGCGTCGGCGAGCAGGTGGAGGTCGGTGACGCCCTGGCGCTCGGCCCACACGAGGGCCGGACCGAGGGCCCGCGCGGCGTCGCCGTCGGGCATCACCCAGCCCGACAACCCGCCCGGGGCGCCACCGGACGGCGGATCGACGGCGGACTCGGTGCCACCGGACGGCGCGGGGGCGACATCGACGAGGGTGGCCGTGGCCCCGAGCGCGCCCCGGCGGCGGTCGGCGGCGCCCCACCGGCCGGCCACCAGAGCCGAGAGCTTGGCGCCGTTCAGCGCGGCCCGCCGCTCGACGTCGACGGCCGGCCCGGCGAGCGGGCCGGTCACGACGGGGCTCGGGCGCGACGATCGCCGGCCACCGCGGCGACGGATGTCGGGCGGGGACCGGCGACCTCTGTGGCTGCACCGGCAGCCGGGCGGGGCACTACTTCGACTTGCGCTTGCCGTACCGACGCTCGAACCGGTCGATGCGGCCACCCGTGTCGACCAGCTTCTGCTTGCCGGTGTAGAAGGGATGGCACTCGCTGCACAGCTCGACGTGCAGGTCAGAGCTGGTGGAACGGGTGGTGAACGTGTTGCCGCACGAGCAGCGCACGGTCGCCTCGCCGTAGGTGGGGTGGATTCCAGCCTTCATGTGGGCTCCTGGTGAACGAAAAGACCTTGCATTCTACGGGCACGATCAGCCCGCGGCCAACCTGTTCTTCGACACCTGGGACAGGAACTCGTCGTTGGTGCGGAACGTCTTCATCCGGTCGATCAACAGCTCCAGCGCCGCCGCATTCCCGCCGTCGCTCGACGACAGGCCCGACAGCACCCTCCGCAGCGCCCACACGAGCTCGAGCTGCTTGCGGTCGAACAGCAGCTCCTCGTGGCGGGTCGAGCTGGCGTCGACCGCGATGGCCGGGTAGATCCGCCGCTCGGCCAGCCGCCGGTCGAGCCGCAGCTCCATGTTCCCGGTGCCCTTGAACTCCTCGAAGATGACCTCGTCCATCTTCGACCCGGTCTCGATGAGGGCGGTGGCCACGATCGTGAGCGAGCCGCCCTCCTCGATGTTGCGCGCCGCACCGAAGAACTTCTTCGGGGGGTACAGCGCACCCGAGTCGACGCCCCCCGACATGATGCGGCCGGTGGCGGGGGCGGACTGGTTGTAGGCACGGGCCAGGCGGGTGATGCCGTCGAGGATGATGCAGACGTCGCGCCCGTCCTCGACCAGGCGCTTGGCCCGCTCGATGGTGAGCTCGGCGACCTGGGTGTGCTCCTCGGGAGGTCGGTCGAACGTGGACGCGATGACCTCGCTCGACGGGTTGCGCAGCCAACGGCGCATGTCGGTGACCTCCTCGGGCCGCTCGTCGACGAGCAGCACCATGAGGACGACCTCGGGGTTGTTGGTCTCGATCGACCGGGCCACCTGCTTGACGATGGCGGTCTTGCCCGCCTTGGGGGGCGAGACGATGAGGCCGCGCTGGCCCTTGCCGATCGGCGAGATCAGGTCGACGATGCGCGCCGTCATGTTCGACGGGTCGGCGCTGGTCTCGAGGGCCAGCTTCTCGTCGGGGAACAGCGGGGTCAGGTCCTCGAAGCGACGCCGGCTGCGGGCCTGGTCGGGGTCGACGCCGTTGACCTTGTCGATGCGGAGCAGCGCGGGGTTCTTCTCGTTGCGCATCGCGGGGCGGCTGGCGCCCGTGACGAAGTCGCCCTTGCGCAGCCCGAACTGCCGCACCTGCTTGACCGAGACGTAGATGTCGTCCTTCGACGGCAGCGAACCGCGCACCCGGAGGAAGCCGTAGCCCTCGTCGCGCAGGTCGAGCAGGCCCTCGACGGCCACGGGCTCGCCCGAGAACTCCTCGGCCTGGCCCTGGTCGCCGTCCTTGCCGCGGCGGCCCCGGCGGCGGCGCCGGCGGTTGCCCGCCTCGTTGCCGTCGCCCTGGTCGTCGCCGTGGCCCCCGGGGGCGGACGGGCCGCCGCCCTGGCCCTGCTGGGTGCCCTGGCCACCGGAGCGGGCGGAGCCGCCCGGGGCCCGGTCGCCCTGGCCGCGGTCGCCCTGCCTGCCCTCGGCCTGGTCGCCCTTCTGCGCCTCGGAGGCGTCGCCGTTGGCGCCCTTGCCCCCGGACGTCCGGGCGGGGCTCGCGGTGGTGGCGCCCCCGTTGCCGGCGGACGGGCTGTCGACGACGTCGGTGGTGCCGCCGAACTCGAGCTCCCAGCTCGCCTGGGGCTCGTCGCCGGGCTCGGGCTGCTCGGCCCCGGCGGCCGCCGGAGCGGCGACGTCGGCGTCGGCGTCGGCGTCGACGGTGGCGTCGGCGTCGGACGGAACGGCGGTGGCCTCGGCGACGGCGTCGCCGCCGGTCGGCGCCTCGACCCCCGTGAGCTCGAGGATGAGCTGCACGATCTCGGCCTTGCGGGCCCGGGACGGCGGCTTGCCGCCGAGCGCCAGGGCGATCGTCGTGAGCTCCTCGCGGTCCTTGCGCTCGAGGGCGGACCGTTCGAGGGTGCTTGGCTCCACGCTCATCGTGGTGTCACCTCACTGCTTTCAGGGGAGACCGGGTGGGCGGCCGAGTACCGGCGGCACCAGCGGACTGGAGTGCGGCGGTCGGCCTGCTCGGGAGAGGGACCACGCCGCCTGCGGGAAAGGGCCGGAGGGGCCTCGATCGACCGCAACGATGCAGTGGTGCCCCCCCAACGGAACGGCACCAGCCTAGCGCGGCACCGGCGCGGGACGAAACACGGCGGACGCACCGGGCGCCTGCGGGCCGGGTGCCGCCAGCAGGGCGTTTCCGGCGGTCGAGCGCCGGTCGCGGCCAACGGGGCGAGCGGCGGGGCCACGGGTCAGCGGGCGAGGAGGCGACCGAGCATCTCGTGGCCCGGCACCGGCGGGCTGGCCGCGGTGGCGGGCTCGGTGTAGGTGCCGCCGGGACCGTCGACCTCGCTGTCGACGAGCAGGTAGGGCACCGGGTCGGACGTGTGCGTGCGCAGGGCGACCGGCGTCGGGTGGTCGGGCAGGAGGAGCATGCGCCACGGACCGAGGTCGTCGAGGCCGTCGACCAGGCCGGCGAGGATGCGGCTGTCCCACGCCTCGAGCGCCGCCACCTTCTCTCGCAGGTCGCCCGCGTGACCGGCCTCGTCGGTCGCCTCGACGTGGAGCAGGAACACGTCCGCGCCGTCGGCGAGCGTGCGCAGCGCCGCGTCGCGCTTGCCCTCGTAGTCGGTGTCGAACCAGCCGGTGGCCCCGGGCACCTCGACGATCTCCATGCCGGTGAGCACGCCGAGGCCCCGGATGAGGTCGACCGCGGTGACGAGCGCCCCCGTGCGCCCCGTCGCGTGCTCGAAGGAGGGCAGCTGCGGCTGGTGGCCCTGGCCCCACAGCCACACCTGGTTGGCGGCCAGGCCGGAGCCGGCGACGACCTCGCGGCTGGCGTCCATCAGCGCGATCAGGTCGGCCGCGGCGCGGCCCCGGGGCAGCATGGCGGGCCGGCCCGTCAGGTCGTGCGGCGGGGTGCAGTCGGCGTCTCCCCAGCTCTCGGGCGCCACCACGATGTGGCGGTACTGCACCCCCGCGTGGAACTCGATCTCGCCGCCGGCGCCCCGCCCCAGCGCGGCGTCGAGCGCCTCGATGACCGGCGCGGCCTCGTCGGACGACGGGTGGCCTCCCGCGAAGTCGACCATCGTGCCGTCGGACCCCACCGTGACGAGGTTGCACCGGTACGCGACCTGGTCGGGCCGGAGCTTCAGGCCGAGGGCCGCGGCCTCGATGGGGGCTCGACCGGTGTGGTACTCGGCCGGGTCGTAGCCGAGGATCGACATGTTCCCGACGTCGCTGCCGGGCGCCATCCGCGGCGGGATGACCGCGGCGCGCCCCACCTCGCCCCGCGCCGCGAGGCGTGCCAGGGTCGGCATCGCCGCGGCCTCGAGCGGGGTGCGGCCCCCCAGGGCGTCGACGGGCTCGTCGGCGCAGCCGTCGGGGACGCAGATCACGTACTTCACGGGGGCAGTCTCGCAGGTGGGCGGCGGAGCCCCGACATCGGCGGCACGGCTCGGCGAGCCGGTTCGCACAGCGTCGACGGGCCGGGCGCCACCCGCCGGCAGGCCCCCGGAGCACCGTCCCGACCGGATCTCCCGGCCGGGCGGGACACCGGGCCCGTGCGCCCGGGACGCCCGGCGGCGGATGGTGCCCCGGCCCATGGCGGACGATCGAGGAGAACCCTCCCCATGCACTCCCTCCGACACCGGCGGCTGGCGGCCGCCGCCCTCACCCTGGCCCTCGCGGGCCTGTTGGCCACCGCGTGCGGTGACGACGACGACGTCGCCGACGCGATCGGCACGACCGGCACGAACGGCGGCGAGGGTGCCGGGCCCGCGGCCCTGAACGCCGAGGCCTGCGACGCCTACGCCGCGCTGGCGGCCGGCATGGTGGGCGACCCGTCCACCATGGCGGAGCCGGCGGCGACGCTGGCCGAGGCCCTGCCGGACGACCTGCGCGACGCGGGCACCTCGCTCGCCGAGGCGGTCGCCGCCGGGCCCGACGCCCTCGGCACGCCCGAGTTCACGGCGGCGTGGGCCGCCGTCGGCGACGCCGTCTACGACGGCTGCCAGGCGACGAGCCGACTCGACGTCACCGGCGTGGACTTCGGCTTCGAGGGCCTGCCGGCGACGGTCCCCGCCGGACGCACCGCCATCCGCTTCACCAACGGCACGACCAGTGGCGAGATGCACGAGCTGCTGCTGATGCGGCGGAACGAGGGGACGACCGAGAGCGTCGAGGAGCTGCCGGCGCTCGGGCCCGACCAGCTGATGGAGAAGCTCACGATGGCGGGCGTGGCCTTCGCCGACTCGGCCGACGCGACCTCGGTGCTGCTGGCCGACCTCGCGCCGGGCGCCTACGTGGCCGTGTGCATGATCCCGGTGGGCGGCGGCGAGACCGGCGACCCCCACGCCGCCCACGGCATGGTCGCCGAGCTGGAGGTGGCGTGACGTGGCCGACCACCCGCTCGCCCCCACCTCCCGACCCGGAGCGGCTGCCGCGGCGGCGGCCGCGCCCAGGCCCGCCTCTCCCCGGCGGGCCTGGGCCCGGGCGGGCGTCCTCGCCGGCGTGGCGGGCCTGGCGGCGTTCGTGGCCTCGGGCGCGCTGACCGACGTGCCCGAGTCGGCCCTCGCCGACAACGCCGTCTACGTCCCGCTCATCGCGGACGAAGGCGCCTCGGTCTGGGCGTTCCAGGTGCTCATGTCGGTCTCGGCCCTCGGGCTGGCCGTGTTCGGCGCGGGGCTGCGGCGCCGGCTCGACGAGCAGGAGCCGGTCGGCAGCCTGGTGCCGAGCCTGGCGCTCGGCGGGCTCCTGCTGGCGGCGGGCCTGTGCCTCGTCGGCGGCGGCATCGCCACCGAGCTGTTCTGGCAGCTCGGGCACGCCGACGAGACCGACCCCGACACCGTCATGGCCAACCTGGCCATCCTCAACACGATGGGATGGGTGTGGGCGGGCGTGGGGCTGACCGCCGGGGCGGTGGCGTGGGCCGGGCTCGCCCACGAGTCGGTCGGGCGGCGCCTCGCCTGGTTCAGCGCCGTGGTGGCCGCCCTGGTGGCCGTGGCCCAGCTGGTCCCGCTCCAGTACCTCGCGGCGCTGCCCGGCGCCGGGTGGTGCCTCGTCGCCGGCGTCGCCATGGCCCGGTCCGCGCGAACCGCGGACTGAGCCCGCCGATGGCGCGTATGGTGGTGCCCGGTCCGCTCTGCGAGCCTGGTGGAGTGGACTCGGCGGACGGGCACCACCAGCAACGGCGACGGCGGGCGACCCTCCAGGGGGCCGTGGCGGCGTCGACGCCCACCACGACCGGCGGCGACGGGCGCCCCGTCGCCGCCGCCGCCGTGCTCGGCCTGGGGGTGGCACTGGCCGTCACGGCGATCGGCCTGTGGTGGTGGAACACGCCCGACTGGTCCGAGGACCAGTGGTACTTCCTGGTCGACCTGACCGACGCCCTCGTCTACGGCGTGGTGGCGTGGGCCGTCCTGGCGCGCCGGTCGCACCCGGTCGGCTGGATCCTGGCCCTCACCGCCGTGGGCGGCGGCCTGGCGGCCGTGAGCTTCCAGTGGACGGTGCGGCTGGCGGCCGACCCCGACCTGCCCGCGCTCGTCCCCCTGCCGTCGGCGCAGCAGTGGGGCTGGGTACCGGGCACCCTCGCCCTCGTGACCGTCGTGCCCTGGCTCGTGCGGGACACGCCGCTCGGGCGGTGGTCGCGGGCGGGCGTCGCCGCCGGCGCGGCGCTGACCGCGAGCATGGTCGTGGCCCGCGCCACCGACCCCTACCCGTGGCCCGACGGCGAGCCCGTGACGCCGTTCCCGGTCCGGCGCCAGTGGTGGCTCGACCTCATCGAGGGCACCTTCCGCTGGCAGATGGGGGCGCTCGTCGCCCTCGGGCTCGTCACCGCGGCGGCGGTGGCCGTCCGCTGGGACCGCGACCGCGAGGCCAACCGCGGCCTCGGCTGGCTGGCCATCGGCGCGACGCTGCTGACCCTGGCCTTCCTGCCCCTCGCCGTCACCGACGAGGTGGCCCAGGTGCTCCCCGTCTGGTGCACGCCGGTGCTCCACCTGGCGTCGCAGCTGTTCTTCCCCGGTGCCGTGCTCGTCGCGGTGCTCCGCCAACGGCTGTGGGGCCTCGACCTCGTCGTGAGCCGGGCGCTCGTCTGGTCGCTGCTGTCCGCCGGCGTGGTCGGCGCCTACGTGGCGCTGGTCGCCGCGCTCGGCTCGCTGCTCTCGGGCGACGGGGTCCCGCAGGTGGTGGCCGCCGCGTTCGTCGCCGCCGGCTTCCAGCCGGCGCGGTCGTGGGTGCAGCGCCGGGTCGACCACCTCGTCCGCGGCCACGACGCCACGCCGCTCGGCGTGGTCCGCCAGGTCGGGTCGCGCCTCGGCTCGGCCGGGACCGAGGACCTCCTGTCGGCGGTGGTGGCCAGCGTGTCGGCCTCGCTGCGGCTGGGCTCGGCGACGATCGAGGCGCCCGCCGGGCTCGGCGGGGCCGGTGGCGCCGTGCGGGCGGGCACCGTGCTGGCGCAGGTGGGCGACACCGCCCACGGACCCACCACCGGCGTGCCCCTCGTGGTGCGGCAGGCGCTGGTCGGGCGCCTCGTCGTGACCGCCCGACCCGGCGAGCGCCTCGACGCCCGCACGCTGGCGGCCCTCGACGACCTCGCACCCGTCGTGGCCGCGACCGTCCACCTGGCGGCCACCACCGACGCCCTGACCCGGTCGCGTCGCCGGCTGGTCGAGGCGCGCGACGAGGAGCGCCGTGCCCTGCGACGCGAGCTGCACGACGGGCTCGGGCCGGCGCTCGCGGGCATCGGGCTGGGCCTCCAGGCCGCGCGCAACCAGCTGGCCACCGACCCCGAGACCGCGGCCGACCTGTTGCAGCGGCTGACCGAGTCGCCCGAGCAGCGCGTCGACGAGGTCCGCGGCCTGGCCCGCGGGCTGCTCCCGCCCGCCCTCGGCGACCGGGGGCTCGGTCCCGCCCTCGCCGAGCTCGCCGAGCGCTACGCGGTCACCGGCCTGCGGGTCGACCTCGTCCTGGGCGACACCCTCGCCGGTGACGTGCCGCCCGTGGCGGCGACCGCCGCCTACGCCATCGTCTCCGAGGCCGTGCGCAACGTGCACCGGCACGCCCGCACCGACGCCTGCACGGTCACCGTCGGCGTCGACGATGCCGCCGACGAGCTGGCGATCGTCGTGGAGGACGGCGGCGCGGGCGTCGACCCCGCCGCGCCCCACGGCGTCGGGCTGATCTCCATGCGCGAGCGGGCCGAAGGCCTGGCGGGCTCGTTCGTGGTCGGGCCGGCACCCGGCGGCGGCACGCGCCTCGAGGCGCGGCTGCCGCTGGCGGTCGAGCTGGGGGCGGCGTCGTGACCGCCCCCGCCCTGCGCGTCCTGGTGGTCGACGACCACCCCGTGTTCCGCATGGGCATGACCGCGCTGCTCAGGTCGCTCGCCGGCATCACCGTGGTGGCCGAGGCGGCATCGGCCGACGAGGCGGTCGCCGCCGCCCGCACCCACGACCTCGACGTCGTGGTCATGGACCTCCACCTCGGCGAGACCTCGGGCATCGACGCCACCCGCCTGCTGCTCCGCGACCACCCCCACGTCGGGGTTCTGGTGGTGACCATGCTCGACGACGACGACTCGGTGTTCGCCGCCATCCGCGCCGGGGCGCGGGGCTACCTGCTCAAGGGCGCGGCCCCGACCGAGGTCGAGCGGGCCCTGCGCGCCGTGGCCAACGGCGAGGTGCTGCTGGGCCCCGACGTGGCGGCCCGCGCGCTGTCGTACCTCACCGGCTCGCGGACCGCCGGCCCGACCCCGTTCCCCGAGCTCACCGAGCGCGAGCGCGAGGTGCTCGACCTCGTCGCCGGGGGGCTCGACAACGGCTCGATCGCCCGGCGGCTGGCGCTCAGCCCCAAGACCGTGCGCAACCACCTGTCCAACATCCTGACCAAGCTGGCGGTGGCCGACCGGGCCCAGGCGATCGTCCGGGCCCGAGACGCCGGCATGGGCGGGGTGCACGGGCGCTGACCGCGACGGCGGGTCCGGCGCGTCGCCACGCCGGCGTCGGTCCGGACCGCCGCCGGTCAGCCGCCGGTGCCGCCGTCGACCGAGCCCGTGGCCGGCACGCACAGGGCGAACACGGCGTTGAGCTGCCCTTCGAGCTCGGGGTCGGCCTCGAACCCGGCGTCGCCCTCGGTGAACCCGGTCACCAGGAAGCGCCGGATCAGATCGTCGTCGAGGTTGTCGTCGAGGCAGCCGCGCACCTGGTCGGGGGCGTCGGTGCCCTCGCTCAGGGCGTCGAGCATGAGCGTGCGGACGTCCATGCAGTCGGTGAGCTGCTCGTAGAAGGCGTCCTTCTGCTCGTCGGAGAACTCGAGGGCCAGCTCGCCCGGCCCGTCGGCCTCGCGGACGTCGTCGGCGCTGACGCCGGCCTCGTCGAGCTGGTCGGGCCCGTAGCCGTCGACGAACGACTCGGCCACGCACGTGCGCTCCTCGGCGGTGAGCCCGTCGCCGCCCTCCTCGGCACTGGCCGCGAGGGCGTCGACGTAGTCCTGGCGCTGGTCGGACCCCCCGCTGCCGGAGTCGTCGCTGTCGCCGCAGGCGGCGCCGAGCAGCGCGAGCACGGTCAGCAGCGCGACGGAGGCCAGGGCTCGTCGTGCGGTCATCGGGGGTCTCCTCCGGGGTGGCGGGCGGGGGACGATGCTGGCACGACCTGGCGCCGGCACCCCCATCGCGACCGGCGCTCGCAGCGCCTCGGGCCGGGTCAGCGAGGGGCGACGCAGCGCTCGACGTGCGCCGCCACCGCGGCGCCGTCGGCCGGCAGGACGTCGTAGCGCTCGGGCCGGTCGAACAGGTCGGCGAGGTGGTCGGGCAGCGGGGGCCGGACGCCCGTGGCCTGCTCGACGGCATCGGGGAACTTGGCCGGGTGCGCCGTCGCCATGCACACGACCGGGCGCTCGGCCGCGGACGGGTCGCCGGCCCGGCAGCGCCGGGCCGCCCCGATGCCGATGGCGGTGTGCGGATCGGCCAGGTAGCCCGTGCGCCGGTGGAGGTCGGCGATCTCGTCGAGCGTCGCCCGGTCGTCGAGGCTGGCGGCCACGAACGTGGGGTCGGACGGTGCCTCGACCGCGCCGACGCCCCGGAAGCGGCCCATCAGCTCGGCCGTGGCCGCGCCGTCTCGGCCGAGCAGCTCGAACAGCAGGCGCTCGTGGTTGGACGACACCTGGATGTCCATGCTGGGGCTGAGGGTGTGCACCACGCCCAGCTGGGCCAGGTCGCCCGTGCCCGCCCACCGCGTGAGGATGTCGTTGCTGTTCGAGCCGAGGATCAGCCGCTCGATCGGCGCCCCGCCCCGCCGGGCGATCCACCCGGCGAAGATGTTGCCGAAGTTGCCGGTGGGCACGGCGACGTCGCACGGCCCCACCGCCGCGGGCGCCGACGCGTAGTAGACGATCTGGGCGGCGACCCGGGCCCAGTTGATCGAGTTCATGGCCGACAGGCCGATGCGCTCGCGCAGGGCGACGTCGGCGAACAGGGCCTTGACCAGGTCCTGGCAGTCGTCGAACGTGCCCTCGACCGCCACGTTGTGCACGTTGGGGGCGTCGACGGTGGTCATCTGGCGGCGCTGGACGTCGGAGACGCGGCCGGCCGGGTGCAGCACCACGATGTCGAGCGCGGGCCGGCCGACGCAGGCGGCGATGGCCGCCGACCCGGTGTCGCCCGACGTGGCCACCACGACGGTCGCCCGCTGGCCGCGGCGCGCCAGCTCGTGGTCGAACAGGCGGCCGACGAGCTGCAGCGCCACGTCCTTGAACGCCAGCGTCGGCCCGTGGAACAGCTCGACGACGTGCAGGCCCGGCTCGACCTCGACGACGGGGCAGACGTCGGGGTGGTCGAAGGTGGCGTAGGCCTCGGCCACGACGGCGTCGAGATCGGGCCGGCCGAGGGGTGAGCCGTCGACGTAGGGCCACAGCACGTCGGCCGCCAGCTCGGCGTACGGCTGCTGCGGGGCGTCCCAGCCCGACGGCAGGGCCGGCCAGGTCTCGGGCACGTACAGCCCGCCGTCGGCGGCCAGGCCCGTGAGCAGGACGTCGGCGAAGTCGAGCACCGGCGCCCGGCCGCGCGTCGAGACGTACTTCACGGGTCAGCCCCCGACGACCCGCAGGACCGACGTGATGCGGTCGACGGCGTCGAGGTGGTGGAGGTCGCGGATCGTCGCCTGCACGGCCGCCTCGCGGGCGACGTGGGTGATGAACACCAGCCGGGCCTCGCCCCCCAGGCCCTCCTGCTCCATCGACCGGATCGACACGTCGTGGCGGCCGAAGACGCCGGCCACCGCCGCCAGCACGCCCGGCCGGTCGAACACGTCGAGGTTGAGGTAGTAGGCGCTCTCGACCTCGTCGATGGGCCGGATGCGGGCCTTGGCCAGCGTGCCGACGCTGGCGTGGCCGCCGCGGGTGCGGTTCACGGCGGCGTCGATCACGTCGCCGAGCACGGCGCTCGCCGTCGGGGCGCCGCCGGCGCCGCGGCCGTAGAACATGAGGTCGCCGACGGCCGCCCCCTCGACGAACAGGGCGTTGAAGCTGTCGCGCACCGAGGCGAGGGGGTGGTCGGCCGGCACCATCGCAGGGTGGACGCGGACCGCGACCTCGCCGCCCAGGCCGTCGCCGTCGTCGGAGCCGTCGTGCTGCTCGGCGATCGCCAGCAGCTTGACCACGTAGCCCATCTTGGCCGCGTAGTCGATGTCGGCGGTGGTGATGCGGGAGATCCCCTCGTCGAACACGTCGCCGGCCACCACGCGCACGCCGAACGCGATCGAGGCGATGATCGCGGCCTTGGCCGCGGCGTCGTGGCCCTCGACGTCGGCGGTGGGGTCGCGCTCGGCGTACCCGAGGGTCTGGGCCTCGCTCAGGGCGTCGGCGTAGGACGCGCCCGCCTCGGTCATGCGGGTGAGGATGTAGTTCGTCGTGCCGTTGACGATGCCCATGATGCGGTCGATGCGCTCGCCGGCGAGCGACTCGCGCAGCGGCCGGATGAACGGGATTCCCCCGGCGACCGCCGCCTCGAACAGCAGGTCGACGCCGGCCTCCTCGGCCGCGGCGAACAGGTCGGCCCCGACGTTGGCCAGCAGCTCCTTGTTGCCGGTCACCACGGGCTTGCCGGCCTTGAGCGCGGCGAGCACGAGCTCGCGTGCGGGCTCGATGCCGCCGATCACCTCGACCACCACGTCGACGTCGGGATCGACGACCACGCCGGCCGCGTCGAGCGTCAGCACGTCGGCCGGCACGTCGACGGGTCGCTCCTTGGCCAGGCTGCGCACGGCCACGCGGGTCACCTCGAGCTGCACGCCGGTGCGCGCCGCGATGGCGTCGCGGCGGCCGTCGATCAGCTCGACGAGGGCGGCGCCGACGTTGCCGCAGCCGAGCAGGCCGATGCGGACGCGTTCGGGGGTCACGACCGGCCATGCTACGGCCGCCGCTGAGCAGCGACGAAAGGCGTTGGGGCGGGCGCCGGCCGGCGGACGAGGACGCCGCGGTGCCGCGACGGTCCCGATGGGGACCACGACGTCCCGCGGTCGGCTGCGCGGCGGACGACGCGGGCCTCGCCGCCGCGGCCCGGCGGGCACCCGACCCGGCCGGCGACGTGCACCGGCCGCCCGCCGGGGCGACGTGGCGCTGGCGGGTGACCGTTAAGGTGGCCGCCATCCAGCGGGCTCGACGCGGCGGCGTCGCTCCCGGGCAGCCGACGGGCGGGCGCCCAGGCGGGACGACGTGCGAGCTCGCATCCATTCGACATGCCCCCGATCGACGGACGACGTCGGGCGCGACGACCGGCGGCACGTCGCCGACGTGGGCCTCCGCCGCGACCTCGAGCACGCCACGTCCTCCGACGCAGCGTCTGACCCGGGGCCCGCACGGGGCAGGATCGTTTGGTGAGCGACCTGACGATCGAGGTGGTCGACGACGACGAGCGGTTCGCCGCGCTCCGGGGGGTCTGGGCCGACCTCGAGGACGCCGACCCCGACGTCAACGTGTTCCTCTCGTGGCCGTGGGTGAGCACCTGGTGGCGGCACTTCGGCGCCGAGCGCGACGACCGGGCGCTCCACGTGGTCGTGATCCGCGACGGCGACACCGTGGCGGGCATCGCTCCCCTGTTCCGCACCCGCGGCGGCCCGCGCCCGCTCGCGCCGGTGTCGTTGCAGCGCATCGCGCCCGACGCCGGCGACTACGGCGGCATGCTGCTGGGCCGGCGCGCCGACGAGGTGGTCGCGGTGCTCGTCGACCACCTCGCCGCGCAGCTCCGCCGCGACGTCGGCGTCGTGCACCTGACCCGGTTGGCCAGCGACGCCCGGTTCACGCGGCTGCTCGGCGACGAGCTCGTGCGGCGGTCCGCCACGGTCGAGCCCGTGGTCGACCAGCTCGACGACGCCTGCCTGTTCACCGACGTCGCCGCCGGCTTCGACCTGCGCAAGCAGACCAAGAAGCACAAGATCCGGCGGTACCACGGCCGCCTCACGGAGCAGCACGGCGAGGTCACGTTCGTGCACCACACCGGTGCGTCGCTCGACGAGGGCCTCGACCGCCTCGTCACGTTGCACGACCGACGGTGGGCCGAGCTCGACGAGCCGATGCAGGGCCTGATGGCCGACCCCGCGGCGCAGGAGTTCCTGCTCGACGCCATCCGTGCGCTCGACGGCGAGGGGTCGGTGCGGCTGCTGTCGGTCGAGGCGGGCGGCACGCCGGTCGGGGTCGAGCTCGACCTCCTCCGCCGGCACCGCCTGTTCCTGTTCAAGGGGGCCTTCGATCCCGACTACGCCGCCTTCAGCCCCGGCCAGCTGCTGCACCACCGGGTGTTCGAGGACGGCCTGGCCGAGGGTGTCGAGATCTTCGACTTCTGCCGGGGCGACGCGTCGTACAAGCGACGGTGGACCAACGGCGAGCGCCGGCTGGCCACGGTCACCCTCTCGCGCCCCGGTCTCGTGGGCGCCGTGGGTCGCCAGCGGTTCCGGGCGGCGCGGGCGATCGCCCGCCGCCGCTCGGGCTGACCTCCGCACCCGCCGATGTGGCCGGGCGGGCAGCGGCGCGCCCGCGCTCAGACGTCGAGGCGGATCAGGTCGTCGAGCGTCTCGCGCCGGACGACCAGGCGGGCGTCGCCGTCACGGGCGAACACCACCGCCGGACGCGGCACCTTGTTGTAGTTCGAGCCCATCGAATGGCCGTAGGCGCCGGTCACGGGAGTGGCGAGCACGTCGCCGACGGCGACGTCGGCGGGCACGCGTGCGTCGCGCACGAGCAGGTCGCCCGACTCGCAGTGCTTGCCCACCACCGTGACCGTGCGGGGCCGGGGGGCGTCGACGGCCCGGGGCAGGAACGCCTCGTAGCCGCTGCCGTAGAGCACGGGGCGCGGGTTGTCGCTCATACCGCCGTCGACGGCGACGTAGGTGCGCACGCCCGGGACGTCCTTGATCGTGCCCACCGAGTAGAGCGTGACCGCGGCCTGGGCCGCGATCGACCGCCCCGGCTCGGCGGTGATCCGGCTGCGGATGCCCGCGGCCCGGCACGCCTCGATGACGACCCGCCCCCACTGGGCCAGCGACGGGGCCTCCTCGCCGTCGACGTAGGGCACGCCGAGGCCGCCGCCGATCGACAGCTCGGGCAGCTCGAGCTCGCGCACCCACGGCGCCACGACCTCGACCGCCTGGCGGAAGAAGTCGGCGACGAAGACCTGGCTGCCGATGTGCAGGTGCACGCCGACGAGGTCGACCGACGGCGAGGCGGCCGCCCGCTCGACGGCCTTCGCCAGGTCGCCCGACGCCACCCCGAAGCCGAACTTCGAGTCGATCTGGCCGGTCTGCACGAACTCGTGGGTGTGGGCCTCGACGCCGGGGGTCGCCCGCAGCAGCACCCGGGGTGCCCGGCCGTCGGCGGCGTGCAGCCGGTCGAGGCGGTCGAGCTCGTCGGCGCTGTCGACGACCGTGCGTCCGACCCCGACCTCGCGGGCCCGCGCCAGCTCGGCCTCGCTCTTGTTGTTGCCGTGCAGCACCAGCCGATCGGCCGGCACGCCGGCGGCCAGGGCGACGTGCAGCTCGCCGCCGGTGGCGACGTCGAGGTGCATGCCCTCCTCGTGCACGAGGCGGGCCATCGCCAGGCACAAGAAGGCCTTGGTGGCGTAGCTGACCCCGTCGCCGAACGTGGTGACGGCCTCGCGGCAGCGGGCCCGCAGGTGGTCCTCGTCGTAGACGAAGAGCGGCGTGCCGAACTCGGCCACCAGGTCGGCGCTCGAGCACCCGCCGACCGCCAGCCACCCGTCGTCGCCCACCCGGGCCGAGTCGGGCAGCAGCCGCCACGGCACCGGCCGGGCGCCGTGGGCGTGTGCCTCGTCGGGCGCGTGGGCGGGCGCCTCTCCCGCCCGGTCGAGGTCGCGCGGGTCGGGGATCACCGCACCCCCCGCACCGCACGACGCGCTTCCCCCGACAGGGTGGTCACATCGACTCCGGGGCGGCGACGCCCAGCAGGTCGAGGCCCACGGCGAAGCCGATGCGCGACGCCTCGACCAGCCACAGGCGGGCCTGCGTGGTCTCGGCGGGCACCTCGTCACCCAGCACGCGGCAGTCGTGGTAGAAGCCGTGGAACCGGTCGGCCAGCTCGCGCACCCACGCCGTGACCTTGTGCGGCGCCCGCTCGGTGCACGCCAGCTCGACCACCTCGGGCAGGGTCGACAGCGTGCGCAGCAGCTCGACCTCGCGCTCGTGGGTCAGCGGGCCGAGGTCGACCTCGGCGAGGTCGTGGCGCACCACGCCCAGCTCGCCGGCCTTCTTGCCGATCGAGTGGATGCGGGCGTGTGCGTACTGCACGTAGTACACGGGCGACTCGCGCGAGTCGCTGCGCACCTTGTCGAGATCGATCTTGGTGCCCTGGTCGATCGAGGCGACCAGCGACAGCAGGCGCATGACGTCGGGGCCGATGTCGTCGACCAGGTCGTCGAGGTCGACGGCGTTGCCGAGCCGCTTGCCGATGCGCCCGCCGGCCAGCGACACCATCTGCCCGATGCGCACCTCGAGGCGGGACTTGTCGACGCCCAGCGCGGCCACCCCGGCCTGGAGGCTGGCGGCCTGCGCCTGGTGGTCGGCGCCCCACACGTTGATCACGCGGTCGAAGCCCCGCAGCAGGAACTTGTTGCGGTGGTAGGCGATGTCGCCGGCCAGGTAGGTGTAGTCGCCGCCCTGGTCGGCCGACTTGCGCAGCACCCGCTTCTCGCGGGGGTCGCCGTTGGCCTTGGTGTCGAGCCAGAGGGCGCCGTCCTCCTCCCACACCAGGCCGCTCTCCTGCAGCAGGTCGACGGTCTCGGCGAGCGCCGCGCTCTCCTCGATCGACGCCTGGCTGTACCACTCGTCGAAGTGGATGTTGACGGCGGTCATCTGGGTACGGATGAAGCCGACGATGTGGTCGGCCGCCCAGCGACCGGCCGCCACGACGTCGTTGGGTCCGTCGTAGGCGCTGGCCAGGCCCTTGACGAAGCCGCTCGGGTAGCCACCCTCGGGCACGGGCGTGCCGGCGCGGCGGGCCAGCACCGACTCGCCGAGCCGGCGGATCTGCCCGCCGGTGTCGTTCACGTAGTACTCGCGGTGGACGTCGTGGCCGCACCGCTCGAGCAGGCGGGCGAGCGAGTCGCCGTACGACGCGAACCACCCGTTGCCGACGTGGACCGGCCCGGTGGGGTTGGCCGACACGAACTCGACCATCACCTTCTCGCGCTCGGCCGGCGTCAGACGGGCGTAGTCGTCCTCGCCCTCGCCGACGACCGTGCGCAGGACGTCGTGCAGCCACGTGGGGGCGAGGTGGAAGTTCACGAACCCGGGCCCGGCGACCTCGACCTCGACCACGTGCCGCGGCGGGTCGGCCCTCAGCGCGTCGGCCACGTCGGTCGCGATCTCGCGGGGGTTGCGGCCGGCCGCCTTGGCGGTGGCGAGGGCCACGTTCGACGACCAGTCGCCGTGCTCGCGTCGCGCCGGCCGCTCGAGCGTGATGGTGGCGGGCGGCTCGATGCCGATCGCCTCGAGGGCGCTGCGCAGGGAGGCGGCGAGGTCGTCGCGGATCATGGTCACCAGGGGTTCGTCGTGGTCGGAAGGGGTGTGTCGAGGTTACCGACCTCGGTCGCGGGCCCCGAACTGCGTTGGCTCGGCGGTGGAGCGGACGTGGGCCCTCGTCGGCCGCGATCTCCGACGGGACCCGTCAACCCACGCGGCCGCCCCGCCCGTTCAGGCTGCGGCCGGATCGGCCCCGTCGACGGCGATGCCGCCCGCACCGGCGGACCCGGCGACCAGGTCGTCGAGGTGCAGGACCCGGTGCAGGTGGTGGACGCCCGCCGGCAGTCGGGCGGTGGCGAGCACCGCGTCGACGGTCAGCTCGGCCGTCGCCGCCGACTGGCCACGACCGGTCGCCCACCGGGCGGTGCCACCGGCGGCGCGGGCGAGCACGAGCCAGCCGTCGCTGCCGGGCAGCGGGACCGCCCGCGGCGCGTGCCTGCCGCCGGGCACCCAGGTCAACGCGCCCAGTGCCGTCGTGGCCAGGCGGGAATCGAGGCCGAACCAGGTCCGCACCGGCACGCCGAGGTCGCGGGTGAGGGTGTGCTGGTCGGAGAAGTCGGTGCGGAGCAGGCGGCGGCGCCCCAACCCGGGCAGGTCGAAGCGCCGCGGCCGGGTGTAGTTGCGCACGCGGCGTCCCGACGACGGGTCGGTGAAGTGCCGGCCGAGCAGCCCGTAGCTCCAGGCCACGCCCGCAGAACCGTGGTGCTCGCCCGCGCCCAGGACGATCGCGAGGTCGACCGGGCCGGGGGCTCGTTCGTGCACGGCTGCGGCGAGCAGGTTGGTGAGGCCGGGAGCGAGCCCGACGCTGACCACCACGGGGCGCTCGACGGCGAGGCCCTCGATCGCGGCGACGTACCCGGTGGTCGCCGTGACGTCGACGAACGCGGCGCCGTGGGCGGTGGCGAGCGCCACCAGCGCCGGCTCCTCGGCGCCCGCGGCGTTCACGACAACGTCCGGATCGACGTCGGCGAGGGCGTCGGCGAACGAGCGCGGTGCGGCCAGGTCGACGACACGGTCGGCGCGGTGGGCATCGCGCCCCGCCGCGAGGGCGGTCGCCCCCGCGGCGCGCAGGCGGGCGACGACCGGCGCGCCCACGGCGCCGTAGCCGCCGAGCACGAGGACGCGCACGATCAGCTCGCCGCGGCCAGGCGAGCGAACCCGCCGAGCACCTCGGCGGCCACCCGCACGGCCACCCCGGACCGGGCGTTGTGGTCGATGGCGGCCCGCAGCGCCGGGCCCGGTGCGCCGTACACGTCGATGGCGACGTTGTCGACGAGCTCACTCGCGGCCTGCAGCAGTGGAGCGATGAGCTGGAGGTGGCGATCGGCCGAGGCCGCGTCGGGGTGCACCTGGACCAGCGCCACCTCGCCGCCCTGCGAGTCGACGTAGGCGACGTGGGCCAGCACCTGCGGCTCGTTCGCCTCGACGAAGTCGAGGTAGTCGCGGCTGACCTGCTCGAAGCGCTCACGGGCGCCGGGGACGATGCGGTGGGTGGTGACGAGGACGAAGGGCATGGGCATGGGGATCTCCTCCGGTCGGGCCCGGGCCGCCCCGGGCACGAGCGACGATAGCAACATATTCGACGCAGCGTCGACTTTTTTCGACGATCCGTCGATTCTTCTCGACGTCGCGTCGACGGTGGGTATCGTGGGCGCGTGCCCGCCCCGACCTCTCCCCCGCCTGCCGGCGCCCGCCGGGCCGCGGGCCTGCGCAAGGGCGAACGGCGCGAGCAGGGCATCCTCGACGCCACCGAGCAGCTGCTCGCCACCACCCCGTTCGCCGAGCTCACGATCGACGACATCGCCCGCGGGGCCGGCATCTCGCGGTCGGCGCTGTACTTCTACTTCGCCTCCAAGGAGCAGGTGCTCACCGCCCTCCACCGCCGCACGTACGACGAGATGGTGGGCACGATGCAGCCGCTCGACGACCCCGACCTGCCGGTGCCCGACGCCATGCGGCTGGCGATCGAGCGCGTCGTCGCCATCTGGCGGGCCCGCAGGCACGCGCTCCGCACGTTCCACGAGGTGGCCGCAGCGTCCCCCACCTTCGGCGACGAGTGGCGCGAGCGGCTCGCTCGGCACGTCGTCGCGCTGACGGCGATCATCGAGGGCGAGCGGGCCGCCGGCCGCGCCGCACCCGGCCCTGCGGCCGAGGCCGTCGCCTCGTGCTGGTTCTGGATGCTCGAGAACCAGTGCTACCTGCTGTTCCGTCGCCGTCACGCCCGCAGCGACGAGGACGAGCTCGTCGCCACCCTGCACGAGATGTGGCAACGGATGATCGGCGCCGGCACCCCGCCCGGCTGACCGCGGACCGTCCCGAGCGCCGTCAGGCCTCGGTGATCGCCCCTCGCTCCGCGCCGGTGGCGAGACGGGCGTACTTGGCGAGGACCCCCGTCGTGTAGCGGGGCTCGGGCAGCTTCCACTCACCGCGGCGGCGCTCGAGCTCGGCGGGCTCGACCTGGAGGTCGATGGTCTTGGCGTCGACGTCCACGACGATGCGGTCGCCGTCGCGCACGAAGGCGATCGGGCCGCCGTCGACCGCCTCGGGTGCGACGTGCCCCACGCAGAACCCGTGGGTGCCACCCGAGAACCGGCCGTCGGTCACGAGGGCGCAGTCGCCGCCCCGCCCGGCGCCCTTCATCGCCCCGGTGACGGCCAGCATCTCGCGCATGCCGGGGCCGCCCTTCGGCCCCTCGTAGCGGATGACCACGACGGTGCCGGGCTCGATCGACCCGGCGAGGATGGCCTCCATCGCCCCGTCCTCGCCGTCGAAGACGCGCGCCGTGCCCTCGAAGCGGTCGAACGTGATGCCGGCCACCTTGACCACGGCGCCGTTGGGGGCCAGCGACCCGCCGAGCACGGCGATGCCGCCCACGGCGTGGATGGGATCGGACAGCGGGTGCACGACGTCGCCGTCGGGCGCCGGGGGGTCGATGGCGGCGAGGTTCTCGGCCACGGTCTTCCCCGTCACGGTCAGGCAGTCGCCGTGCAGCAGCCCGGCCTCGAGCAGGTGCCGCATGACCACGGGCACCCCGCCGATGCGGTCGACGTCGGACATGTGGTACTTGCCGCCCGGCTTGGTGTCGGCGATGTGCGGCACCCGGGCGGCGATGCGGTTGAAGTCGTCGAGCGCCAGGTCGACCCGGGCCTCGTTGGCGATGGCCAGCAGGTGCAGCACGGCGTTGGTGGAGCCGCCGAGCGCCATGACGACGGCGATGGCGTTCTCGAACGCCTGCTTGGTCATGATCTGGCGGGGGCGGATGCCGGCCCTGGCCAGCTCGACGACCGCCACCCCGGCGGCGTAGGCGTCGTCGTCGCGGCGGCGGTCGACGGCGGGTGCCGACGCCGAGCCGGGCAGCGACATGCCGAGGGCCTCGGCCACCGACGCCATCGTGTTGGCCGTGAACATGCCGGCGCACGCGCCCTCGGTCGGGCAGGCGTTGCGCTCGATGGCGTCGAGGCCGGCGTCGTCGAGGGTGCCCGTGGCGTGGGCGCCGACCGCTTCGAACACGCTGACGATGTCGAGCGCCTGCCCGTTGTGGTGGCCCGGGAGGATCGACCCGCCGTACACGAACACGCTGGGCACGTTGATGCGGGCCGCGGCCATGAGCATGCCGGGCAGCGACTTGTCGCAGCCGGCGAACGTGACGAGGGCGTCGAGCCGCTCGGCGTGCATGACGGTCTCGACCGAGTCGGCGATGACCTCGCGCGACACGAGCGAGGCCCGCATGCCCTCGTGGCCCATGGAGATGCCGTCGCTGACGGCGATGGTCGTGAACTCGATGGGGAACGCCCCGGCGTCGCGGACGCCGTCCTTCGACCGCCGCGCCAGCCGGCCGAGCGGCATGTTGCACGGCGTGACCTCGTTCCACGACGAGCACACGCCCACCTGGGCCTTGTCCCAGTCGTCGTCGGTCATGCCGATGGCGCGCAGCATCGCCCGGGCGGGCGCTCGCGAGGCGCCGTCGGTGACGTCGCGGCTGCGGGTCTTGATGTCCACGGAGGACTCGGACGGTGAGGACGACGACGTCGCGGGCGCGGCGGGCGCGGCGGGATCGTTGGCGGGCGGCTCCGACATGGGCGTCAAGCGTACGCCCGCCGGAACTCGCCCCTGCCATCCGATACGTCCCGGTAGACCGGTGGGCCCGTGCCGCCCCTCCGCCTGCCCGCGCGCCTGCGCAGCCCCTACGACCGCGAGATCGCCCGGCTGGCGGTCCCGGCCCTCGGCGCGCTGATCGCCGAGCCGCTCTACGTCCTCACCGACACGGCCATCGTCGGCCACCTCGGAACCCCCCAGCTCGGCGGGCTCGCCGTGGCGTCGACCGTTCTGCTCACGCTCTACACGGTGTTCATCTTCCTGGCCTACGGGACGACCGCGGCGGTGAGCCGGCTCCTCGGGGCGGGGGACGAGCGCGAGGCGGCCCACCAGGCCGTGCAGTCGCTGTGGCTGGCCGTGCTGGTCGGCGTCGGGTTGACGGTGATCGGGCTGGTCGGGGCGGACGCCCTCGTCGACCTGATGGGCGCCGAGGGGGCGGTGCGCGCCAACGCCCTGCTGTACCTGCGGATCAGCCTGCTCGGTGTGCCGGCGCTGCTCGTCGTGCTGGCGGGCACGGGCTACCTGCGCGGGCTGCAGGACACCCGCACGCCTCTGGCGGTGGCCGTGGGCACCGGGGCTCTGAACCTCGTCCTCGAGGTGGCGCTGATCTACGGCGCCGGGCTGGGCCTCGGCGCGTCGGCCCTCACCACCGTCGTCGCCCAGTACGCGGGGGCGGCGGTGTACCTGTGGCGCATCGGCCGGTCCGTGCGGGCGTTCGACGTCGACCTGCGCCCGCACCCGACGAGCCTGCGCCGGCTCGGCGCGGTCGGACGCGACCTGTTCGTGCGCACGGTCGCCCTGCGCCTGGCGCTGGTCGTGGCTACCGCGGTCGCCACCCGGCTGGGCCCCACCGAGGTGGCCGCCCACCAGATCGGGTTCGAGATCTGGAGCATCCTCGCCCTCGCCCTCGACGCCGTCGCCATCGCCGGGCAGGCGATGGTCGGCCGGTACCTCGGGGCGGGACGCGCCGGGGTGGCGCGAGGCGCCGGGCGGCGCATGATCGAGCTGGGGGTCGCGTTCGGCGGCGCAGCCGGCGTCGTGCTGTTCGCGCTGCGGACGGTGCTGCCCGACCTGTTCACGAGCGACCCGGCGGTCGCCGGGCTCGCCGCCTTCGTCCTCGCCTGGGTGGCGGTGCTGCAGCCGGTGAACGCGGTGGCGTTCGTCCTCGACGGCATCCTGATCGGCGCCGGCGACATGCGCTTCCTGGCGTGGGCGATGGCGGGGGCGGCCGCGGTGTTCGTCCCCGCCGCCGTGGCCGTGGCGGTGGTCGACGCCGGCATCGGCTGGCTGTGGGCGTCGCTGGGGCTGCTGATGGTCACCCGGGCGGCCTCGCTCTCGGTCCGCTTCACGGGTGACCGCTGGCTGGTGCTCGGCGCCGTCCGCTGACCGGGATCCGGCGCGGAACCGTCACACCGCACGCACATCCGCTGTGTGACAATCGCCCCGGCACCGGCGGGCGGCGGAGACGGCAGGCGGCGAACAGCGTGGAAGCAGCGGCACCGGCGACGGCGTTCGAGCTCGGCGGCCTGTGGCTCCGCGGGCGCGACCTCACGATCGTGGCGCCCGGCCCGATGACGAGATCGACGACGAGGTCGAGGTCGACGTGCTCGACGACGAGCACGCACGTCCGCCTCGTGCGGCCGGGGACGCTCGACCTCGCGGCCGTCGACCCGGCGTCGACCGCACTCGCCGGTGTGCCCGAGCGCATCCCCGACGTCGTGGGGACCGACCGCGGCGCCGTCGCCCCGCCGCCCCTCGTCCCCGGATGGCCGGGGTGAGCGCGACCGCCGGGATCCTCGTCGGCATCTCCGCCGTCGGCCTGCTGGTCGTCTGGCTCGCGGTCGGCCACAACCGGTTCGTGCGGCTGCGCAACCTCGTGGCCGAGTCGTGGCGCCAGGTCGACGTCGAGCTGGGGCGCCGTCACGACCTCGTCCCCGACCTGGTCGAGGTGGTGCGGGGCCACGCGACCCACGAGCGGGCGGTGCTCGACCGCATCGTGGCGGCGCGGGCCTCGGCGGCGGCGCCGTCGGCGACCGTCGACCAGCAGGCCGGCGACGAGGTCGCGCTCACCGACGGGCTGCGCGCCCTGTTCGCCGTGGGCGAGGGCTATCCGGCCCTGCGCGCCGACCGGCAGTTCGTCGCCCCGCAGCGCCAGCTCGCCCACACCGAGGATCGCATCCCCGCCGCCCGCCGCTCCTACAACGGCAACGTGCGGGCGCTGAACTCGAGGGTCGAGACGTTCCCGTCGTCGGTCGCAGCGTCGCTGTTCCGCGTCGCCCCCGCCGAGTACTTCCTGGTCGACGAGGTGCAGGCGCGGGCCGCCCCCCACGTCGCCCGCCACGCCTGACCGCTCACCATCGGTCGACCCCGGGGGCGGACGTGCGACGGTCGTCCGCCCGTCAGAAGTCGGTGCCCGAGTAGGCGACGCGCGCCGTGCGGAAGAGGCCGTCGGCCAGGTCGACGGCGTCGGTCCCGTGGGGTTGGACCCGGCCCGCCCGCTGGAGCGTGGCCCAGGTGGTGGCCCCCACGACCACCGAGCCGAGGTCGGCCACCGTGACCACGAGGTCGGGCTCGGCGTCGATGGGCGTGCAGCTGGCACCGTCGCGGCCGGCGACCAGGCGGAACGTCCCGCCGGCCAGACCGCGGTCGTCGACCACCAGCAGCGTCAGGGCGCCCTCGGCCGCGTAGCCCCGCGCCGCCAGCACGGCCGGCACGTCGAGGATGCGCACCCAGAGCTGGTCGCGCTCGGCGGTCACGCTGATCGCCCGGGGGTCGGCCAGCCGCCAGCGCACCGGCATGTCCACCGGAGCCAGCCAGGTCACGGTGCCCACCAGGTCGACGTCGAGCACGAACCGCAGGAGCTCGGCCTCGACCACGTCGTCGGCCGCGGCCAGGTCGACGATGCGCGCCTCGTGGTTGGTGCCGCCCATGCCGAACCCCTGCGTGATGCGGTAGATCACGTAGCCGTCGGCGCGGCCGCCGGGGTCGCGGTGGACGGCGACGAACCGGGCGCTGGCGCCGTCACGGCCGTGCACGGGGTCGAGGGCCTGCTCGGCCCACCACCCCGGCGTGCGGTCGACCTCGCCGGGGACTCGGCGCCAGTGCCGGTCCCAGACCTCGGGCAGCACCTTGTCGGCCTCGGGCCCGGTGACGATGTGGGTCGGCGACGGTGCCCCGACCGGCCACCCCACCGGCTCGACCTCGGCCGATCGCCGGGCGTCGACGACCACCTGCTGGAACCGCGTGGCGACGCCGTAGCCGAAGCGGCGGTAGATGCCACCCTCGCTGGCCGTGAGCGCGGCCGCGGGCTCGCCGTGGGCGGCGGCGTCGGCGTGGAGGCGCTCGAGGACGGCGGTGAGGAGGCCCCGACGGCGGTGCGACGGTGCCACCACCACCTCGGAGACGCCCGCGATCGGCATCGACCCACCCCCGGGCAGGGCGAGGCGCAGGGTGAGCACGCACCCGGTGGCCACCAGCCGGCCCTCGTCCTCGACGACGAACAGCCGGTCGGGCTCGGTGACGGCCGTGACCGCGGCGCGATAGTCGGGCGGGCAGGTGGGACCGATGCCGAAGCCCACGGCCAGCAGGTCGAGGGCCTCGTCCATCTCGTCGGGGCGGATCGGGCGGGGAGACCAGGTCACGGGGGCCAGCCTCGCGTGCGCCGATCGGCCACCCCAGGCATTTCGCCGTCGTCACCGGCCGCCGGCCGGTCCCGGGCGGCCCGGCACGACAGGCGGTCGGCGCCGGACGCGGTCACGCGGCCCGCGGCCGCACGGTCGGACTCCGCGTCAGAGCCCGGCGCGCTGGCGGAGCAGGGCGGTGACGGCCTTGCCGTCGGCCTGGCCGCGGGTGGCCTTCATGACCTGGCCGACGAAGAAGCCCGTGAGCTTGCCGCGGGCCCTGTCGTCGCCGTCGACGAAGCGGGCCCACTCGTCCGGGCTGCCGGCGATGACCGCGTCGACGGCGTCGGACAGGGCGTCGGCGCCCATCGCCTCGAACCCCTTGGCCTTGGCGATGGCCGCGGGGTCGTCGCCCGAGGTGACCATCTCGGCCAGGACGGCCTTGGCCTGCGTCGCCGTGAGCTCGCCGCCGGTCTCCATCGTCACGAGGGCCGCCAGCCGACCGGGATCGAGGGCGGCGGCACCGTCGACCGCCAGGTTGTGCTCGATGTGCGTCAGCACCCGGCCGGGCTCGGCGCCGGCGGCGATGGCGTCGAGCGCGAGGGTGTCGAGCCCGCGCTCGACGGCGATGGCCACCGAGCCGTCGCCCGCGCCCCCCGCGGCGGAGGCCAGGGTGGCCCTGCGCTCGGCGGGCAAGGCCGGCAGGGCGGCGTCGACCCGCTGGACCCAGGCGTCGCCGGGGTCGAGCGGCACGAGGTCGGGCTCGGGGAAGTAGCGGTAGTCCTCGGCCTCCTCCTTG
>Ga0111538_10000670_pt1 | contig 46924 bp, 37 predicted proteins | sample SoiMethybrSBSTD1_FD_79669 | JGI IMG/M metagenome (GOLD analysis project Ga0111538, IMG submission 79669) | Bulk soil microbial communities from a Populus tree surrounding site in Tennessee, USA - Soil MetaG P. TD hybrid SBSTD1 (version 2)... | ecosystem: Environmental > Terrestrial > Soil >...
GCACTTCCTGATCGAAGGCGATCCGAAGCGCGGACTCACGCCAGCGGCGCGCTACCGCGCCGTGTCCTACGTGCCGCTGCTCGAAGCCGCGGGGCTGCGCTGCCGCGTCTGGCCGTCCCGGCCCGACAAGTACTTCACGGCAGCCGCGCGCTGGCAGAGCTTCTATGCGCGCTCGCCGCGGCTCGCGATGCTCGAGGCGCATCTGGGTCACCTGCGCCAGCGGCGGTCCCGCCGCCGCGACTTCAGACACCTCGCCGGGCGCGGCGTCGTGTTCCTGCAGCGCGACCTCGTGGCCCTCCCCCACTCGCTGCTCGAACGCGAGCTGCCGCTGCACAACCGCCACATCGTGTTCGACTTCGACGATGCGATCTGGCTGCGCCCACCCTGGGCGCGGCACGGCGGCGACGGTGTCGACATCATGCTGCGCAAGAAGGTCGCGCGAATCTGCGCGCTGTCGACGGCAGTCGTCACGGCGAACGCGCATCTCGCCGCGTTCGCGCGCGAGCACAGCTCGCACGTGCACGTGATCCCGACCGTGTTGTGCACGGACGAGTTCCGCCCGCCACCGCAGCCCGCGCAGAACCCGCGGCCCGTGATCGGCTGGGTCGGCACGTCCGGCAACCTGTTCTACCTGCGCAAGATCGGGTCCGCGCTGCGCGCGCTCGCCGAGAGCTGCGACTTCGCGCTGCGCGTCGTCTGCAACCGCGTCGATCCGACGCAGCTCGCCGGCCTGCCGGCGAACCTCGAGTTCGTGCCGTGGCATGCCGACGGCGAAGTGCAACGCATCCAGCAGTTCGACGTCGGCATCATGCCGCTCGAGGACGACGACTGGGCAGTCGGCAAGGCGGGCTTCAAGATGGTGCAATACATGGCCTGCGGCGTGCCTTTCGTGGCCTCGCCGGTCGGCGCGAACGTGGCGACGGGCGGTGCCGAGGGCGAATGCGGTCTCTATGCAAACGGCCGCGACGACTGGGTGCTGAAGCTGCGCACGCTGCTCGGCGACGCGGTGCTGCGCCGGCGCCTCGGTGAGAACGGCCGGCAGCGCGCCGTGCAGAAGTTCGATCGCCGCGTCTACGCGCCGGCGATCGCCGCCATCCTGCGGGAGGCGGCCAGTGCCTGAGCGCGCCGCGCGGCCGTTGCGCCCCGTGATGATCGTGCCCGATTTCGACCGCATCGGCGGCTACGAGTTGCAGGCGCTGTCGCTCGCGGCGCACTACCAGCGCAACGGCGTGCGTTCGTTCCTCGTGTCGAACGGCGGCGGCGGTCTCGCGGGACGCGAAGAGCGGCTCGGCGTCGTGATCCACCGCCTGCCGCCGTCGCCGCCGCACCGCCCGAACTGGGCCGCGTTGTTCACGTCGTTCCTGACGTTCCTCGAGAGCCACCGGCACGAGTACGACGTCATCCACTGCCACGCGCTGACGTTCCTCGCCGCGTGTTGCGCGCGCATCGGCCGCATCCTCGGCAAGCCCGTCGTCGTGAAGGTCGCGACCGAGCGCGACGTGCGCGAGTATCACGAGAACCGCTCGCTGCACTTCCGGCTGTTCTTCCGCTGGCTCAAGCGCGCGGATCGGCTCTTGTGTCTGTCGGAGTCGATCCAGCGTGAGGCGATCGCCTGCGGCTTCCGTCGTGAGCAGGCCGTGATCGCACCGAACGGCGTCGATACGGAACGGTTCGCGCCGGCGTCACCGGCCGCGCGCGCGCAAGCACGGGCCGCCGCCGGCATCGGCAAAGAGTTCTGTCTGTTGTTCGTCGGCCGGCTCGTGGAGCGCAAGGGTGTCGACGTGCTGCTGCGTGCCCTCGCGGCGAGCCAGCGCGCGCGCAGTTCGCGATTGCTCGTCGTCGGCGACGGCCCCGAACGCGCACGCCTCGAGCAGATCGCGAAGGAGACCGGCATCGAGGCGCAGGTCCGGTTCCTCGGCGAGCACGCCGATGTCGCGCCGTTCCACGCCTGTGCCGACGCGCTCGTGTTCCCGAGCCGGCTCGAAGGCCTGCCGAACGCACTGCTCGAAGCGATGGCGTCCGGTCTGCCGTCGATCGCGACGCGCATCGGCGGCTGCGTCGACGTGATGACCGAGCAGAGTGGCCTGCTCGTGCCACCCGACGACGTGCCGGCCCTCGCCGCAGCGATCGACAACCTGGTTCGTGATCCCGGCCGGTGTGCAGCACTCGCCGCCGCGGGCCGCCAGCGCGTGCTCGATCGCTTCTGTTTCTCGGTCACTGCCGCTCATCTGCAGCAGATCTATCGCGAGACAGCAGTCGGCAAGCAAGGCGTGCCAGCTGCGAGCCAATCCAAGGTGCAGTGAGTCACGAAGCCTGGTTCAGCGCCTTGGCGAGGATGGCGTGGAACGTGCGCAGCGGTGCCGTGCGCGACAAGGCTGCATACACGCGGTCGAGATCGAGAGCGGTGTACATGTGGACGAGCACGTTGCGCATGCCCGCCCAACCCTGAAGCTCCTGGAGCAGCTGCGAGTCGATGATCTTGGCGGACGCCAAGACCGTGAAGGCTTCGCGGTAGTTCTGCGGCGCGCCGAGTCCGCGCTTCGAGATCAACTCCAGAGTGGCATCGATCGCACACTGGGCTGCCATCTCCAAGGCGGCCTTGACCTTGAGCCAGACCTCCCAGTCCGCTTCGAGATCGCTTCGTTTCACTTCCCGCGCGTAGCGCTCGAGCAGCGCCAGGGTCTTCAGCAGCATCGACAGATGCGCTTCACCCACGGGACCAGACCTCCAACACGCGACGCCGCATGCGGTCCCACACCGGTTGGAAGTCGAGCCATGAGTTCATCGCCTGCACTTCGAACGCGACGCGGCTCTCGAGATCGCGTTCGAAGCAGCGTCTGCCCTCCCGCATCAGGTTGCCCAGGAACACCGAGTCTGCGTCGTTGACGATACGCACATCCAGCTCGTCCACGGACCGACCGCACTTCGCGGCGATGCGCGCAGCGATGGCGTCGACGTCCACGGAGCGCACCGCCGCGCGGTCGACTGCCAGGCCGATGTCGATGTCGCGAGCCGGCTGCCGGCGCGCCGAGGATCCGTAGTGGTAGGCCGCGATCACTTGCGGCTGTCCTGTCAGCACTTCGGAGACCGCGGCTCGCAAGCGGACGACATCCTCATCCGTCAGGTGCAACCAGCGAATCGCGTCGGAGTCGGTCACGCGCGAACTCTACTTGTCCCCATCGCGAACCGCCAACGCGGTTGCGAACGGGCGACCAACGCGCTGCGGCGTTCGCAACCGCGTCAAGAGCTGGACGCCGGGTTGGCCCGCGTCCTTGGTGCTACCGGTCACGGGTCTCCAGTGCCCTGGCACGAGTCGCGGCCCTGCTTCACGCGGTCATCAAGGCTGGATCGTGAAGTCGAGCGCGTTCGAGGCCGAGAAGCCCAACGCCGGACAGGGCGTGGGTGAGGTGGGCCCGAACCACACGAACTGCGTGAACAACCGCACGCCTGCCACGGCGGGGTTGGCGGGAATCGGCAGCGGCGCTTCGCAGGCGCCGATCGGGTTGCTGAACACCGTCGCCGTCACCAGTAGCACCGCAGGGTCGATACAGGCTTCGCTGCCGCGGACCGGCAGCGCGTGCTCGTCCGCGGGTTCTCGGCAACGCGGCGGCAGATACAGCTATACTCGTTCGCCGACGATGATCGGTGCCAAGGAGATCGAGCAGATCAAACTCATGACGCCGGGCGAGCGGATCGAGATGGGACTCGGACTGCTCCGCCTGGCCTGGGCCTTCTGGGCCGACCTGCCCAAGCAGGAGATCCAGCGCCGCCTGGATCTTGCCAAGCGGCCGTGGAACCCGCCGCCAGCACCGATGGAGGAATGATGGCGGAGCCTCCTGTTCCCGACGAGGCTGTCCTCCACGTGGCGCGGGCGCTCGAAAGCACCCGCGTGCCCTACGCGTTCATGGGAGGTCTCGCCCTCAATGCCTGGGGCATCCCGAGGGCGACGTTCGACATCGACTTCGTCGTGGCGACTGCCGACGAGGCTTTCGGTCCGTTCCTGCACAACTTGCGCGCCAGTGACGTCGAGCCAGACGAGCCTCACCTGCGCGGCTACCGCGACCAACTCGCCGGCATGGAGAAGGTCACCGCCAGACTGCTGGCCGGCGACCATTGGTATCGACTCGACATCTTCCGCTCCAGCACGCCGTTTCTCGAGTCGGTGATCGGCCGGCGCGCCCGGACCCGGGTCCGGAGCACGGATGTCTTCGTCGTGAGTGCGGCCGACCTCGTTCTCTTCAAGCTGCTGGCGGGTCGACGCAAGGACTGGGTCGACATCGACAACGTGATTGCCGTCCAGGGTGTCCCGGAGCCCGACTACTTGGGCAAATGGGCGAAGCAACTCGGGATCGAGGACCGGCTGACGAAAGTGATCGGCCCGCCCGGACCGGGCCGCGGGCAGCCACCACGCCCTACGGGATGATCGTGATCGCGATCGGCGCGCCCCAGGTCTTGATGCCGATCTGATAGGCGGGATCGAACGTCACGCCGCCGACCCAGGTCGTGAGGCCCGCGAGCCACGCGAAGTTCGGGATGATGAGCACACACTGCGCCTGCGCGCTGCCGTCCAACGTCGTCCACGTCGGCGACAAGAACGGATTGCCGACCCAAGCGGCTTCGAGGAACAGGTCGTAGTTGAACGGCAGCCAGCGCTGGTCGCCGATCGGCACCCCCGGCACGGTGCCGAGCGACCAGCCGAAGAACGCCTGCTTGCCGGCGTCGCCCGGGCTCGTGTAGGTGAACGTCACCGTCGTGCCGACCGCGCCCGTGCCCGCGCTCGTCGTCGCCGGCGTCGGACCGACGGTCTCGAGCAGCACGTCGAGCGCGAGCGGCGCGTTGAGGCTCGCAACCGTGACGGGGATCGTCTTGCTGACGTGCCCACTCGCAGCGAACGTCACGTTCCAGCTGCCGACCGGCAGCCACAGCCCGTAGCGACCGTCGCTGGCGCGGCTCTTCGTGACTTCGCCGTGGTTCATCACGTTCGGCGTGAACGTGATCGTCGACGCCAACGGCGCGCTGCCGAGCGTCGAGCGCACGTGCCCGCGCACGGCGGGCCGCCACGTGGTCAGCGCTTGCCGCACGCCGGGCCAGACGAGCGCCTCTTCGGTGACCGTCGCGGAGAACGCGGGTTGGAACGCGAGGCCGACTTCGATCAGGAAGGACAGCGTGCCGCCGGACGCGTAGTGGTCCTCGGGCGCTTCCCCGGAGCCCGACGGATCGCGCGTGGAGAAGCCCATCGGCGTGCGAAGATCGTCGCAGTAGAGCTGTTGGAACGCGTCCATCGTCGGGTTCACGTTCGCGCACGGCGCCCACATGCGCAGCACATCGCGGCCATAGCTGTGGAAGTCGAGGTAGATCTCGGGCCGCATGCGCGCGACGAGGTTGCGCATCGTGACGTTCTCGGGCTCGCTGCCCGCCGACGGCCCGCGATAGGTTTCGGAGCTCGTCGTCGTGGACGAGCCGCAGAGTCCCCACAGGAATGGGTAATTGCGGTTGTTGTCGACGCCGTAGTTCGTGCCGTTGTTCCGGCGGTTCTTGCGCCAGAGGTTGTCGACCGTCCAGACGTGGTTGACGCCGTCGGGATTGACCATCGGCACGAACCAGACCTCGTAGTTGTCGGCGACGGCCTGCAGCGCTGGGTCGGTCGCGTAGCCGGCGAGCAGACGCTGGAACGCGCGGATCACCATGTGCGGCGAATTCAGCTCGCGCGCGTGATGCTGGGCCGCGAGCAGGATCGCGGGCTCGCCTTCGTCGGTCGCGACGTTGTCGCTGACCTTCAGCGCGAAGATCGAACGGCCTTCGTGCGTCAGCACGCCGCCCGGCAGCGTGCTGAGGTTGACCTTCGTCGCGAGCCCCGGGTAGGCGGTCACCACCGCATCGATCTCGGCTTCGATCTCGGCGACCGTGTAGTAACCGGGGTCGGGCACGTCGGGACCCGCCGCCTGTTGTACGAGCTCGATCTCGTGATACGGGCGACTCGTCTCCCGGAGCTCGGCTGTCGGCACGATCGCCAGGAACGCGGCCTTCTCGTCGGACTGCACGACGACTTCGAGCGGCCCCGTCGTGCGCGCTGCGCCGCCACAACACGTGCCGAGCACGTCGAAGTGTTGTTGCAACAGCAAGCGCTGGCCCGGCGTGGGGTCCTTGACCAGGTAGAGGGACGACGGTGTGCCGTCCTGCGCGAGCATGGCCCCCTGACCGAGCAGGCCGCACAGAACGATGGCGGAGAGTCGCATGGGAGAGGTTCCGAGGTGCATGGGCTGGCCAGGGGATTGTTGCCTTGGCACGCGCCGGCTCCTAGCCCCTCGTCGCTGTTTCTCACGGCCCCATTCCGAGCGGATCGGGCCAACAGCTCATGCCGTGGTCGTCCATCGCGCCAACACCTCGGCGCGGCTCGCGGCGCCGAGGCGCACCCGGAGCCCGGTGTCGTCGATCGCCTGCAGCAAGTGCGTCACGAAGTCGTTCGGGCTGGCCGCGAGCCAACCATTTGCTCCGGTGCGAACACAGTCGCCATACGGCCCTACTGCCGCTGCGACGACGGGCCTGCCGACGAGCGCGGCTTCGATCCACTTGAGTTCGCTCTTGCACGCGGCGAACAGCGTGTCCGCCAGCGGCACCACGTGCACATCGGCCTGCCGCAACAGCGGTGGCAGCTCGGGCCACGGCACGGCCGGCCGCTGTTCGACGCGGCCCGCGAACGCGGCGAGGCGGCCCGGCACGTCGATCTCCCCCACGAGCAAGAGCCTCGCGTGCGGCCGCGCCGCGAGCACAAAGGCCAGCGCTCGTTCGATCGTCGCGAGGTCGGCCGCGTGCGTGCGCGTGCCCGCGAAGTACCCGATCGTGACGACGCCGCCCGGCGCGACGTCGGGTGCCTTGGCCAATGCGGCGGCGCTGTGCGCGACCATTTCGCGACTCGCGACGTTGCGCACGACCTCGACGCGAAGGTGCGGGAAACACAGGCGCAGCTGCGCGGCCAGCGGCTCGGTCGCGGCCGTCGCTTCGGGAACGAGCTCGAGCACCTGGCCGATCCGCCGCATCTGCTGCACGTAGAGCTCGCGCGCGAGCGGCGTGTAGCCGTCGAGGATCGGCAAGTCGGGCCCGTAACGTTCGTGGATCACGAGGTCGTCGACGTCCACGAGGACTCGCTTGCCCTTCTGCGTCGCTGCGCGCACGAACGCTTCGACGGCCGGGTCGTGCGGCACACGCTGCAGCACGAACTGCTCGTAGCAGTCGACGTAATCGAGCAGCGGCGCGGCCGGGTGGTCGACGAGATCGCCGGTGCGCCCGTTCGCGGCGATGCGCTCGAGCGCGTGTTCGCAGCGCCAGCGGCGCGGATGCCCCGGGCAGCCCGCGACGAACAGCACGTGCTTGCGCGTGGTCCTCGGCGGCAAAGGCGTGTTCGCCGCGGCGGTCACCGAGGCCGTGTAGTTCCGCAGTCGCCGCCACGTCGCGCCGAAACCTTCGGCGCGCAGCGAACGCCAGAACAGACCCACGAGCGTGGCCCAGCTCTCGCCGCGCCGGGCGAACAGGAAACGCAGCGCCGGGACAGCCATCGGCCTTCGCACCGTAGCAGCACGAGACAGTACGCGCCATGGACGAGGAGGTCGAGATCCGATGGCGCGGACACGGGGACTCGGGCCTGCCAGGCGAGGCCGATCTCGGCCAGGAATGGCCGCGAGAGAGGCGCACTCGATTCCGACTCTGAACCCGGCGGGTGCACGCCGAACAGGAGGACGTGCGCACCGAGCAGCGCGCCCAACGACAGCAGGCTCACGGCAACGGGAGTGCGCATGGTCGAACCAACCGAGAAGTAGAGAAGGACGCCGCCCCAATCAACTGCATCCGGCACTCTCGCTCCCCAACACTCCTGCAGCTGCACTCGACGCCAAGGCCCGAACCGGCCGAACGCCACGGTTTGCCGCACCCCATGCACCCGATCCGGGGCGTTGCTTTCTTCAAAGCGAGGCGCAGAATCGCCCGCAATGTGCGGCATTGCGGGCATCATCGACCTCGTAGGCAAGTGGAATCGGGCGGCCCTGGCCGAGATCGCCACGCGCATGGCGGACGCGATGCCCTACCGCGGACCCGACGACAGCGGCGTCTGGCTGTCGCCCGACGGCCGCTGCGCGTTGTCGCACCGCCGCCTGTCGATCATCGACACGAGTGCCGGCGGACATCAGCCGCTCGTGCTCGCCGACGGCCGGCACGCGGTCACGTTCAACGGCGAGATCTACAACTACCAGGAGCTGCGGCGCGAGCTCGAGACCGCGGGGCAACGGTTCCGCACGCGCAGCGACACCGAGGTCCTGCTGACGTTGTTGGCCGAGAACGGCGAGCACGCGATCGAACGTCTCGACGGCCAGTTCGCGTTCGGTCATTGGCACACGGAGGCGCGTGAGCTGCTGCTCGCTCGCGACCCCTTCGGCGAGAAGCCGCTCTACTGGAGCCGGGGTGACGGCTGGTTCGCGTTCGCCAGCGAGCTGCACGCGTTGACGCGCGTGCCGGGTTTCGACGACCGCATCGACGCCGACACGATCGCCGAGTATCTGATGCTGCAATACGTCGACGCGCCGCGGTCGATCTACCGCAGCGCGCAGAAGCTGCGGCCTGGTCACTGGCTGCGGCTCGACGGCGACGGTCGTGTGCAGCTCGGCCGCCACTTCGCATGGAGGCCGAACGGCGGCGTGCGCCCGTCGCGGCCGATCGGCGAGCTCGCCGACGAGCTCGAGGAGATCCTGCTGCGGCTCGTGCGCCGTCGCATGATCGCCGACGTGCCGCTCGGCGCGTTCCTGTCGGGCGGCGTCGACTCGTCGACCGTCGTTGCGCTGATGACGAAGGCGCTCGGCGGGCGCGTCAAGACGTTCTCGATCGGCTTCCACAACGCACCCGATGAATCCGAGCACCTGTTCGCGCGGCAGGTCGCCGCACACCTCGGCACGGAGCACCACGACCGCCTGCTCGAGCTCGACGTGCTGCCACTGCTGCACCACATCGGCACCGTGCTCGACGAACCGAACGGCGACAGCTCGTGCCTGCCGACGTTCCTCGTGAGCAAGGTCGCGAGGGAGCACGTGACGGTCTGCCTCTCGGGTGATGGCGGCGACGAGATGTTCGGCGGCTACGGCAGATACTTCATGACGTTGCAGGAAGAGGCGCGCGGCATCACGAACTTCGACGCAGGCCGCCGGTACTACAGCTCCCTGATGCTGATCTACTGCGACGACGACCTCGCGGACCTGTTCGGCAAGGTACCCGCGCGGACCGAGGCGTTGCTCGCGTCGCTTCGCCGGCGCCTGCGGCGCGAGTCCGGACCGCTGCTGCATCGCATGCGCCGCCACGACGCGGAGCACTACATGCCCGGTGACGTGTTGGCGAAGGTCGACCGCATGAGCATGCAGCACTCGCTCGAAGTGCGTACGCCGTTCCTGAGCCGCGAGCTCGCGGCGTTCTGCGAACGGCTCGCGGTCGACGACTGCTTCCGCGACGGCGCTCTGGGCGGCCCGCAGGGCAAGCTCGTGCTCAAGGAAGTGGCACAGCGTTACATCCCGCGGCAGTGGCTCGACCGCCGCAAGATGGGATTCGGCGTGCCAACGAAGGCCGGCTGGGGCAAGCAGCAGATGGTGTCGTGGCTGCACGAGCTCACGCTCGGCAACGACAGCAAGTTGTCCCAGTGGATCGGCCGCCGCGGACGCGAGGCCTTCGTGCAGCGCATGGAATCGCCGCACGGGTTCTCGTTCTACCAGGCGTGGCTGATGCTCGTCATGGAGACCTGGCTGCGCGCGCATCCGAGCTCGCGCGGCGACGACGCGACGACACCGCCGCTCGAACGGCGCACGTTCGACGAGGTGCTGAGCGGCGATCTGCGTCAGGAGGATCTGTTGCTGCTGCGGCACCTGCGGGCAGAGCCGCAGCCTGCAGCTGTCTTCTGCAGCGAAGAACTGCCACCGTGGATCCGGCAACTGCCCGCGGGCTCCGTGCTCGTGACCCCCGAAGCCGTGTGGGCGCCGGCGAACATGCAGAACATCGCGCTCGCGTGGAACGGGCGCGCAGCGCCCGACGTCGCGTCGATGGCCATGCTGCCGCCTGGCCTCGCGGTCTTTGCGACGTCGTTGCGAGAAGCGCACGGAGACCTGCTCGGCTTCCTGCAGGAACGGCAGCAGACCATCGTGCACCGCGTGGGCGATCGCTGGCACGTGCAACCAGCGGCCGCGGTCGCCGCGAACGGCACGCAGCGCACGGCCGCGAGCGCGCCGCGCCTCGGCGAGCGGCTGTTCGGCCACCGCGTGCCGTCGCGGCCGGACCGGATCGAGCGCGCCGGCGGCTTTGCCTGGAAGATCGCGCTGCCGAAGCTCGCGCGCGCACGCGCGCAGGATTGCGAGGCGCGCATCGTGATGTTCGAGGACGGTGCCTTGCTGCCGCACGGCGACAGCAGTCCGATGGCCATCGCGCGCTACGGCCGCGGCCGTTCCGGCCTCGAGAGGGAATGGCTGTGGTTCGCCGCGAGCGACAACAGTGATCCGACTGCGAATGGACGGCGCTACCTCGTCGCGTTGCGCGGCAGCCACCGCAACGGGATGCTGCACTTGCTCGGCGCGAGCCCGATCGGACAGCTCGCGATGGCCGCTCGTGACGGCCTCGGCCGCTTCTTCGACAAGGGGCACCGGAACCACGTCTACCAGTTCCGCCGCCCGTTCCGGCACGACGGCGGCCCCTGCTGGCGCGCGTCGCTGCGGTCCATGCGCGTGCCGCTGCCGCTGCTACAGCAGGGTTGGCGCGCCGTCGTGTACGAGGACGGACGAGAACTGCCGATGCCCGATTGCCCGCACGAGGAGGTGCGGCGCCTCGGCGGCGGCCGCCACGCCCTGTGGGAAGGGCACGTCTGGTTCTCGGCCACCGACGACACGAACCCGAACACGAACGGCCGCGTCTACTCGATCGCGCTGGTGCCCCCGGGCCCGAAGCCGAGTTCCGCGAACGGGCACGACGGCACAGCGCTCTCGCCGGCCATCGACACCGACGAGGCCTTCGACCTGCGGCTCGCCGAGCTCGCGCGCGAACCGTCCGTGCGCGAACCCGACCTGGGCAGGGGCGGCAAGGTCGTCATGGTCATCGGCACGCTGATGGCCGGCGGCACCGAACGCCAGCTGTGCAACCTCGCGGTCGAGCTCGACCGCCGCGGCCTGCAGGTCACGATCCTCGTGCTGTGCGGGCCCGAGGCAGCGGCTGGGCCCTACCGATCCATGCTGCGCGGCACGGGCGTGCGCGTCCGCGCCGCGAACCAGGTCGAGCCCTGCATCGCCGTGGGCGGCCTGACGACCGATGAACGGCGCTTGCAGCTGCTCGCGGCGCTGCCCGCAGGTCCGCGCGAAGAGATCTGGCGGCTGTTCTCGCACATCGCGACGCTGCAGCCCGACGTGCTGCACTGCTGTCTCGACGGGCCCAACATCAGCGGCGGCATCGCGGGCGTGCTGGCCGACGTGCCGCGCATCGCGCTCGGCGTGCGCAGCCTGAGTCCGCCGAACTTCCCGCAGCACTTCCGCCCGTGGTACAAGGCCTACTACCGCCTGCTGTCCGAGTCGCCGCGCACGCGGCTGTTCGCGAACAGCCCGGAGGCTGCCGCCGACTATGCGCAGTGGAGCGAGTTGCGCGCGGAACGGTTCCGCGTGATCCCGAACGGGATCGACGGTGCCGTCATCGCGATGCCCCCCGCGGCCACCGTCGCAGCCTTCAAGCAGAGTCTCGGGATTCCCGCGGAGGCGCCGCTGATCGCGGGGCTGCTGCGGCTCACCGAAGAGAAGCAGCCGCTGTTGTTCGTGCGGGCGATCGCCGCCGCGCGCAAGGACGCAGAAGGACTGCACGCGGTGCTCGCAGGGACAGGACTGCTCGAGCGCGAGGTCAAGGCCGAGATCACGCGTCTTGGACTCGGGGGGCGCCTGCACCTGCTCGGCACGCGCGGCGACGTGCCGGCGATCCTCGCGGCAGCCGACCTCGTGATGCTGACCTCGCGCACCGAAGGCTGCCCGAACGCGCTGCTCGAGGCACAGTGGCTCGGCCGGCCCGTGGTCGCGACGAAGGTCGGCGGTTGCGTGAGCGCGGTGCTCGACGGCGAGACGGGTTTCCTGTGCGAGCAGACGCCGCGCGCTCTCGCCGCGGCGTGTGGCGCACTCTTGTCCGACCCGGAGCTGCGGGCCAGAATGGGGAGCAGAGCCGCGCAATTCGCGCGCGAGCGTTTCAGTCTGGCGGCGATGGTCGACCAGACCCTGGCCCTGTATCGCGAGAACCGCTGTGGCGAGAACCTGCACGGCGAGAAGCCGGCGAGCAACCTGCCATGAAACCATCGGGTTGGCTGTTCCACTGGTTCTCGGTCGTCGCGGTCTCGTGCTACCTGCTGCTCTGTGCCGCGTGGTTGCTCGCGCGCGGCAGGATCGATCCGCGCCTGATCTGGCGCGCGATCCGCGACCCCTTGCGGCGCAAGTGGCGCGGACCGCTGACCGAGTTGCGGCCGGAGCTCGGCAAGTGCTTCCTCGCGACGGTGGACAAGAGCATGGCTTCCGATGCCGACATCGGCTCGCGTCTCGTCGTGCTCGAGAACGGGATACCGCTGGCCAAAGCGCACTGTGGTCACGACGAAATCCGGAAGCTCGGCCAGGGCCGCTACTCGCACTGGTACGACACCTTGTACTTCGCGACGAGCGACGACACCGACCCGCGCACGAACGGCCGCATCTATGCCGCGGAGGAACGATGAGCGCTGCCGCGCCACTGCAGCCGGCCAAGCCCAGGCTCCCGGATGCGCTTCTATCGCTGCTCGCCTGCCCGCAGTGCAAGAAGCGCCTGCTGCTCGACAGCGACCAGCTGCGCTGCTCGTGCGGCAAGCGCTACCCGATCGTGCGCGGCGTGCCGCGCTTCGTGGCCGACGACGCCTACCTGCGTTCGTTCAGCTTCGAGTGGAACACGCACAGTCGGACCCAGCTCGACAGCGATCGCGGCGACGACATGTCGATCAGCACCTTCCACAGCAAGACCGGGCTCACGCAAGCAGATCTGCGCGGCAAGCTCGTGCTCGACGCCGGCATCGGCGCCGGTCGCTTCGCTGAGGTCATGACGCGGCTCGGGGCCCGCGTGATCGGTGTCGACCTCAGTCTCGCGGTCGAAGCGGCATACGCGAACCTCGGCGGCCGTGACGACGTGCTGATCGCTCAGGCCGACATCGGCAACCTGCCGTTCCCACCTGGCACCTTCGACTACATCGTGTCGATCGGCGTGCTGCACCACACGCCGGACACGCGCAAATACTTCCACGCGCTGGTGCCGTTGCTCAAGCGCGGCGGCACGATCTGCATCTGGGTCTATCCCGACGAAGACTCGTTCAAGGCGCGCAACCATTGGATCCCGTTCACGAACAAGATCCCCTCGCGCATGTTCTACGAGTGGTGCCGTTGGCTCGTGCCGTTCGTGCGGCGCCGTGAAGGCACGCGGCTGCAAACGCTGATCGCACGCATCTTCGGCTACAGCCGCCAACCCTACGGTCTCGAGAACGACATCCTCGACACGTTCGACGGTTTTTCACCGCGCTACCACGGCACGCATTCTCCCGAGCAGGTGGCCGGCTGGTTCCGCGAAGCGGGGCTCGTGGACGTGCGTGAACCGAGCGGCGTGCACACGAGCATGCGGGGCACGAGACCTTGAACAGCGAGGCCGAAGCAGCAGCGCGGGGTTGCTCCACGACGAAGACCTGGACGCTGCCAGCCCGAGCTGCCGCGACTCTGCTGATCCTCGGCGTTTCGTGCGTGGCGACCGCTTCCTTGCTGCGCGACTACCGCGACGGCGGCGACGTGCAAGTCTGGACGCGCCATCGCATCGAGGGCTTCCAAGCGGAATCGGAGCACGCGTTCACCGCGACTCTGCCGCGGGGCGCGCCGAACTTCGACGGCGGCGGCGCACCGGCGGCGCTGCTCGAGGACGGCAAGCCGGTCGGCGCAGCGGCGCCACACGACGTGATCCGCCAGCAAGCCGGCGGACGCTTCTCGTTCTGGAACGGCACGCTCTACTTCTCGGCGAGCGACGGGTCGGATCCGCGCAACAACGGGCACCGCTACGAAGTCGCCTGGCCGTCCAAGCTCACGACCGTCGAGTACTTCGCGCGCAGCTTGGGGATCGGCACGCTCGTGCTCGGCGGCGCCTGCTCGCTGCTCGCGCTGTTGTGGCGTCGGTTCGTCGTGCCGCGTTGGTCGATCCAACAGCGGCGCCGCCTCGTCGCAAGACTCATGCTCGTGCCGGCCTCCGTGCTCGTGATGCTCACGTGCTTGGAGCTCGTGCTGCGCTGGCGCTACCCGTTCGCCGACAGCACCTGGCCCGGCCGGTTCGACCCCGCTTTCGGATTCCACTTCGAACCGCATTCGACGATCCGTCAGACCAACCTGTTCGACTTCTGCGTCGAGCAGCAGGCGAACTCGCTCGGTTTCCTCGACCGCGAGCCGGTGCGCGATCTTCCCGCTGGCACACGCAGGATCGTCGTGCTCGGCGACTCGTTCGTCGAAGCCGTCCAAGTGCCGATCGCGGCGAAGTTCCACGTATTGCTCGAGCAGCGGCTGCGGGCGCGAGCGGCGCCCGTCGCGATCAGCGCGTTCGGCATGAGCGGCTGCGGCACCAGCAACGAACTGGGGCTCTACGAGCACTGCGGCAGCCGCTTGAAGCCCGATCTCGTCGTGGTGCTCGTCGTCAGCAACGACTTCGCGAACAACTCGGCACTGCTGGAGGCCGTGCGCAACGGCTGGCACCCGGAGCACCTGCCGCGCCTCTTCCTGCGCGACGACGACGGCGTGACCGCGCGGCTGCCGATCGACCCCGCGTGGCAGGGCCAGGTGATCTCCACTTCGCCCGCGCCGGTCGACCCGCCGTCGTGGTGGTGGTCGTGGAGCCGCGTCTACCGCTGGACGAAGGCCAACATCGACTGGATCGGGCGCGGCCACGTCGCAAAGGCGCACGATGCCTGGTCCGAGCGGCTCGCATGGTTGCGACGTGACCCCGCGTGGGAGGCCGCGTTCGCGGGCTGGCGCTGGCCCGACGACGACGACCTCGACGTGATGACGATCGCACTCGACGCTCCGCCCGTGTTCCGCGACGCCAACGTGCTCACCGAGCACGCCCTTGTCCTGCTGCGCGACCGCGCTGCCGCCGATGGCAGTCGTCTCCTGGTCGTCGGCTGCGAACATCTCGCCACTGCTGGCTCCATGCACGGCCGCCCGACGCTGCCGCGCGCCTGGCTCGATCTGCTCGAACCGATGTGCAGTCGCGTCGGCCTGCCCTTCCTCGATCTGCATGCGGCTTTCGGCGCGCGCGGCGTGCTCGACAAGGTCAGATTCGCGCGCGACGGCCACTGGAATGCGCTCGGACACGAGACCGCCGCGGCGGCGATCGACGAGTACCTGCAGCAGCATCCGGAACTGCTAGCGGGCCGCTGAGTCGCCGTAGAGCGCGATGCTGCGCTCCACCATGGCGTCGACGGCGAACCTCGTCGCGACCCATTCGCGGCCCGCGCGGCCCATGCGCGCGCGCAGGTCCGCGTCAGCGAGCAACCGCGCACAAGCCTGCTCGAGCTCCAGCTCGAGCGGTCGCGCGGTCTCCGCGACTACGAACCCCGTGACGCCGTCCTGAACGGCCTCGACGCTGCCGCCAGCAGCCGTGCAGACCACGGGCCGCTCGAGCCATTGCGCCTCGAGCGCGACGTTCGGAATGCCCTCGAGCCTCGAGACGAGCAGCAGCAGGTCCGCGGCGCGCATCACGCGGTTCGCGTCGGAGCGGCGCCCGAGCAGCGCGACGGTGTGCTGCAGACCGAGAGCGCGCACGCGTTCTTGGACCGCATCGAGGTCGGGGCCGTACCCGACGTGAAGGGCGCGCAGCCGCGGGAAGCGCTTCTTCAACCGCAGCACGACGTCGAGCCAGAGCAGCGGCCGCTTCTCTGCCGAGAGACGGAAGACGCCGGCTACCACGGGACCCTCGTCGCCGATGCCGTGTTCGGCGCGCAGCGCCCGCACTTCGTCGTCGGAAGGCACGCCCGCCGCCTCGGCATCGAACCCGTTCAGCACGGTGTGCACCCGTTCGCGCGGCAGCGCGAGCCAGGCCGCATAGTCGGCGCCGCCGGCTCGCGAGTTCGCGGAGAGCACGAGTCCCGGCACCGCGGCGGCGATCTCGTACCAGCGGCGGAACCACGGCACGTCGAGATGCGGGAAGTTCGTCGGGTTGTGGTTGCGCATCGACAGCACGATGCGCGGCACGCCGAGTGCTGTGCCCGCGATCGCGCCGACCAGGTTCGTCGTGTCGAGCGAGCAGTGCAGGACGTCTGGCGAGAACTGCGCAACGTGCGTCGCGACGCGCCACGCACGGTCCGCGAAGAGGTCGGGCAAACGCTGCAGCAGCGCGAGCGCTCCCGGCACACGATCGAGCGCGCGCGGCTCGAACGCGGCACTCGGCAGCGACGCGTCGATCAGGCGGACCGGCGTGCCTTCGAGCAAGGACACGCAGTGGCCCGCGGCACCGCTCAGCCCATCGAGCGAGGCGATCGCCACCTCGCGACCGCGCCGCGCGAGCCCCCTCGCTAGATAACAGAACTGCCGCTCGGCGCCACCTGGTCCGAGCGAACCGATAAGCAGCAACACGCGCTTGCCGGCCGGCGCCGACGCCGAGCGCCTCGCGGCCGTCGCGCGGAACAGCGCGGCGAACTGCTGCTCATCGTTCGGCACACCGAGCCTCGTGTCCGGAGCCTTCGGCGTGACCTGCACCTCGTAGACACGTCCGTTCGTCGTCGGATCGGAACCGTCGGGCGTCGAGAAGTAGAGGCCGAGCTTCCAGACCGCGTAGCGGCCACCGCCGTGCTCGAAGATCTCCTGATGCACGCAGCCGCGAAGCGGCAGTGGGTTGCCGTCCTCGAACAGCACGGCCTGCGCGTCATCGCCAGGTTCCGGCACGCGCAGCGAACCGAGCGATGCCCAATAACAGGCTCCGGCCACGTGCTGGAACGGACGCTGCAACCGCACCAGGCAGCGTCTTTCCGCCCACCAGCGCGGCGGCAGTGCGTGCATCACGAGCTCGCGCAGCGCCCAAAGGTGCGGTCGCAGGTCGCCGCAGCGCACGCGCCAATGGCCGCCGTGCCAGTACAGCACCTCGGCTCCCCTTCGGTGCAACGCGACCAGCGTCCTTGGATCGACAGAATGAGGCCCGTCGAGCAGCACGACCGTCGGGGCAGTCCCGCACGCGTCGGATTCGAGTGTCCGGACCACGAGGCACGGCGTCATGGACCCGAGCCATGCGGGTGCGCCGGCCCTCGCGACGACGATCACGGGCCGCGCCCGCGTAGCGAGGTGTTGCCACAGCACGAGATCCGGAAAGCGCATCAGCGTGAATCCGCCGGACGCTTCATGCGAGCGTGCCGTTGTCGAGGAAGTGCTGGTAACGCGAGCACACGTCCTTCGCCGCGCCGATGGCCTGCACGCGACCACCCTGCAGCCAGATCGCGCGCTGGCACAGCGCGAGCACCTGCGCCGGGCTGTGCGAGACGAAGCACAGCGTCTTGCCGGCCCTTTGGAACTCGCGGATCGTCGCTTCGCACTTGTGCGCGAACTGCCCATCGCCGACGGCCAGCACTTCGTCGAGCAGCAGGATGTCGGGGTCGATGTGCGCTATGACCGAGAACCCGAGCCGCGCCTTCATGCCGGTCGAGTAGGTCTGGATCGGCGCGTCGATGAAGTCGCCGATGCCCGCATACTCGATGATCCGCTCGAGCTTCTCGTCGACGTCGCGCCGCGACAGACCCAGCAGCGACGCGTTGAGATAGATGTTCTCGTAACCGGTCAGATCGGGATGGAAGCCGGCGCCGAGCTCGAGCAGCGGACCGATGCGCCCGTTCACGCTGATGCGGCCCTCGGTCGGGCGGCTCGTCTGCGCGATCAGCGCGAGCGTCGTGCTCTTGCCCGAGCCGTTCGTGCCGAGTATCGCGACCGACTCGCCTGCTTGGATCTCGAAGCTCACGTCGCGCAACGCCCAGAACTCCTGGCTCTGGCTCGGCCGCTGCAGCATCGCGCGCAGCAGTTCTTTCGCGAGGAACGGCTTCTGGTGCTGCACGAAGAAGCGCTTGCCGACACCCTCGAAACGGATCGCCGTGGTCATCAGAGCAGGTCCGCGAAACGGTGTTCGTGCTTCCAGAAGCTACGGACGCCGCACGCGCCGATGAGGAGCGTCATCGCGAACGCGAGCAAGAGCACGCCGAGGTCGGGCGGCTTCCCGTAGTAGAGCACGTGCCGATACGAGTCGATGAGGCCCGCGAGCGGGTTGCTGTAGTAGAGCCAGAAGGCCCATTCGGGCGCCCTGGCCCAGCTTCCCGTCTCGACGGGGTCGTAGATCAGCGGGCAGACCCAGAACATGACGGTCATCGTCGACTCGACGATGTATTGCACGTCGCGGTAGACGACGTTGAGTCCGGCGACGAGCAGCCCGAGCCCCATCGCGAGACCGATGTGCACGACGAGGATCGCGGGCAGCCACAAGAGCTGCCAGCCGAACCACTGTCCGGGCGGCGGGAACAGCAGCAGCGCCAGCAGGATCAGCGACGACTGGATCGCGAAGTGCACGAGGTTCGTGACGATCACCGACACCGGCAGGATCTGCCGCGGGAAGCAGACCTTCGTCACGAGGCTCGCGTTGCCGAGCACCGAGTTGGCGCAGCCCGAGAGGCAGTAGGCGAAGAAGTTGTACGGAATGAGGGCGACCAGCAGGAACCCCGCACGTCTCGCCCCACCGCCGTCCGGATACATGAAGACCTGCACCGCGGTCAGCACCGCCGCCATCACCAGAGGGTTCAGGATCGACCAGAAGAACCCGAGCGCCATGTTCCGGTAGAGCGCCTTGAGGTTCTTGGCCACCAGGTTCTCGAGTACGAACCGGTAGCGCACGATGTCGGTGAAGGTCTGCACTAAGCGCGAAGAGTCTAGCGGCCGCGGTATCCTGCACCGCATGCCAAGCGCCCTCTTGCTGACCACTGCACTGCTGCTGCCGCAGCAGCCTCCCGCCCCGACGCCCGACACGCTGCCGTGCCAGATCAGGGTGAGCTACTTCAGCAGCGTCTGCCGCCAGCGTTGCACCGCCTCGTCCTCGGGCCACTTCTGCGCGTAGACCACGGCCCTCTCGTGCGCACGCGCGAGGTCGCCCCGCTGCACGAGATACTCGACCAGGAGCTCGAGCAGATCGCGCTCGTCCGGGAATCGCGCACTCGCGGCCTCGAGCGCCGTGACCGCCTCGCCGAGCCTCTCGGCGGACTGCAGCGCGACCGCGTGCACATACGCGTATCGCGGTTGATCCGGTGACGCGGTCACCGCGCCGCCGAGTGCTGTGATGGCCTCGTCGATCTTCCTCTGGCGCACGAGACACAGGCCGAGCGCGTGCAGCAGGTCGCCATGACGCGGCGCGATCGCGAGACCCTCGCGCAACGTGCGTTCGCAGTCGTCCTCGCGGCCACGGCCCCGAAGCAGGTCGGCGAGATTCACGTAGGCCGGAACGAACTGCGGGTGCAGGCGCAGCGCGGCGCGGAACTCCGTCTCGGCCCTGGCGAAGTCGCCGCGCGCGAGCTCGAAGTTGCCGAGGTTGAGCCGCCCTTCCGGGCGGTCGGCATTCACGCGCTGCGCGGCGACGTATTCGGCGACGCCGTCGCGAAGTGCCGCCGCGTCGGCTTCGGACCAGCCCTTGGTGTCGACCGCGACGAGCCCGCGCGCGGCCGCCATGCGCACGGCGCGAACGGGGTCGCGCAGCAGGCTCTGCAGCGGCGCGCGCAATTCGAGCGCGGAGTCGGAGAGGACGTCGGCAGCGATCCATCGCAGCAGCGGTCCCTGCTTCACGGCCTCGAGCACGACCCTCGCCGCGGCGGCGTCGAGCGGCCGCGCCAGCTCGTGCAGCGCCGTCGCGCGCACGATGTCCGGTTGTTCGGGATCGCGCGCGACGCGCAGCAGCAGCTTGTTCGCATCGAAGTCGTGCACGCGCGCCGCGGCGAACGCCTCGGTCCAAGTCGAACGATCGGTGCGCAAGCGGCCATACCACTGCTGCAGCTTCGCGCTGGCCCACGCGGGCTTCTGGTCGCGATGGCATCCGGTGCAAGCGTCGGGCACGCCGAAGCGCGCGGCGAGGTCGGGCCGCGGCACCTTGAAGCCGTGGTCGTGACGCGCGTCGACGCCCATGTAGGTGACGGTTGACGCGTGGCACGCGACGCAGGCCGCCGCCGTGCCCTGCTCATGGAAGTGGTGCTGCTTCGTGTCGAAGCGCGCATCGTGGCACTGCAGGCAGACGCCGTTGCCGGGCACACGAAGACCGCCCGTGTGCGGTTCGTGGCAATCGCTGCAGGTGACTCCCTTCTGCGCCATGCGGCTCTGCAGGAACGACTGGTAGTCGTAGACCTCGTCATGCATCTGCCCGTCGGCGTGGAACAGCGGCTCGATCAGCAACTCCGGCCAGTGCGTGTCGAGCAGCGGCCTGCCCGGCACGAAGTCCTCGTCGAACACGGTGCGCCGGCTGTGGCAGCGTGCACAGGTGTCGAGCTCCTTCTGCGTGGAGCGCGCACGAGAACGCACCGGCAGGCCGGTCTTCTCGTCGCGGGCCCAGACGACGCCAGCCCGTTCGTCGAAGGCGACGACGAGACCCTTGCCCGGTCGAGAGCCGATCTCGGCAAATCGAGGTTCGCCCTCCGCCCACGCGACGTGCCGCGACGCCGGGCCGTGGCACGCTTCGCACGAAACGTCGATCTCGAACGACGTCGTGTGGTAGCAATCGTTCGCGGCGTCGTAGCGGCGTCGCACGTCCGTCGAGTGGCACTCGGCGCACATGAAGTTCCAGTTCTGCTGGATGCCGGTCCAGTGCAGTTCGTCGCCAGCGGGCAGCCGCTCGGTCGGATGCAGATCGAACCAGCGCTGGCCGCCTTGCTGTTTCGGCCGCGAGTCCCAGGCGATGCCGAGCGCCTGCAGGCGGCCGTTGCCGATGTCGAGCAGATACTGCTGCAGCGGCAGAACGCCGAACACGTAGGCCACCGGGTAGTCGTGCAGTTGGCCGTCGGGCCCATCGGTGCGGACGAGGAACTCGGCCTTCTTCGAGAACATCGACGTCACGTCGTAGTGCGTGAACGCGACGCCGTTGAAGTCGCCGAGCACGGTGTCGGGTGCCGGCACCTGCATCGCGAGATCGTGGTGCGAACGCGCGAACGCAGCCACCTGGGCCACGTGACAGCCAGCACAGGCAGCGCGACCGACATAGGCGGGCCTGTTTGCCTCGGAGTCGGGACGCAACCACAGCAACCACATGAGAAGGACCACAGCCCCCACCAACCCGGTCAGGGCGGCGCCGAGCACGAGAGCGCCGGCGCGGCCGAGCAGGATCAGCGTGCCGCGGCGCGCTGGATTCGCGTCGTTCGGTTCTCGGCCCACTGGTGCTGTGTAACCGATCCGCGCGATCGGGGACATCGGCAGGCACAGCGGGACTGCGTCTGCTCCCGCGCTCGGGCACGCACAGCGAGCTTTTCCCGACCGCGCATGGCTCCGCGCACGCAGGCCTCTACCATGCGCCCGTCCAATGCGAACCACCTACAGCGTGCTGCTCTCCACCTGTCTCTGCGCCTGCGCCACCCATGGCGTCCGGCCCGGACCCGTTCGTCCCTCCTTGACGGGTTTCCTGCCGGCGGCGCCAGCGGAGGCCGATTCCGTCAATGCGCCCGAGAAGGGCAACGCGCCGAACGACACGATGCTCGCGGCCGGCTTCGGTCTGACCACGAGTCCGAGCTCGTTCATGCTGGCGAGCACGCTCGACTTCCCTCTGGACTCGAATGTCACGGCCGGCCCGTCGGTGCAATACGGCCTCGACGACAGCGTCCACATCGTGACGATCACGGGCCAGCTCAAGTACTTCCTGCCGCTGACCGAGCTGTGGTCGCTGTCGATCCGGCCCTATGTGACCGGCGGCATCGGCGTGACGACCATCGACAAAGAGAACCGCGACAGCGATTCCGGCCTGCTCGTGAACATCGGCGCGGGCGTGCGCTACCTGACCGGTGAGAACTACCGCATCGGCAGCGAAGCGCGGTTGAACATCATGCCCGACGACGTCGCCGGCGAACCGACGTTCATGTCCTTCGAACTGCTGCAGATCACGTTCGAGTTCTAGGCCGCGCGCCTGCGGCGCGCCGCTGCGGTTCCGAGCGGCGACCGCGGCTCGGCCGCATCCGGGGCGCAGGCTCGCAGAGTCAGGAACATCTCTACGCTCCACGATGGATCGCCTGCTTGCGGCGCTGCTCGCGCCGAGCCATCCTGGCGCGCATGCTCCGCCGATTCGCCTCATTCCACGTCGCCTCGTCTTGCAGTGTGCTGCTGTTCGCGTTTCTGCCAGCAGCGCTGCACGCCCAGAACCGCGACGAGTACGCGCGCGCACCGAAGCCGCGCTCCGACGTCACGATCTTCAGTCCGCTCGATCTGCCGACGCCGAACCGCATGCGAACGGCCTCGGGCGCGCCGGGTCCCGACTACTGGCAGCAGCGGGTCGACTATCGCATCGACGCGCGTCTCGATCCGGCCGAACGCCGTCTCACCGGCAGCGAGCACGTCACCTACCACAACAACTCGCCCGACGCGCTCGACTTCCTCTGGGTGCACCTCGAGCAGAACATCCTGCGCAAGGACAGCATCGGCTCGTCCATCGGCGGCGGTGACGCGATCGGCGGAGAATCGGACCACACCGAAGGCGTGGTCCTGTCGCGCGTCGCCGCGGCCGGCGCCCCGCTCCCCTACAAGGTCTACGACACGTTGATGCGCGTCGACCTGCCGCAGCCGCTGCGCGCCGGTGCGCAGATCGAGCTCCAGATCGACTGGTCGACCGAGATCCCGAAGCACATCTTCCGCCGCTACGGCACGCTGGAAGTCACGAAGGGCACGATCTGGGAGCTCGCGCAGTGGTTCCCGGCCGTCGCCGTCTACGACGACGTGCGCGGCTGGAACACGCTGCCCTATGTCGGCACCGGCGAGTTCTACACGAACTTCGGCAACGTCGACCTCGCGATCACCGTGCCGCGCGACCACCTCGTCGTCGCGAGCGGCGTGCTGCAGAACGCGAGCGAGGTCTTGACCACGACGCAGCAGGAACGGCTCGCTGCGGCCAGGACCAGCAGGGACACCGTGATGATCCGCGGCAAGGACGAAGTCGGCGATCCGACGACGCGACCCGCGGGCGAGGGACCGCTGACCTGGCGCTTCCGCGCCGAGAACGTGCGCACCGTCGCGTTCGCGTCGTCGGAGGCGTTCATCCTCGACGCGGCATCGACGGGCGACGCGCTCGTGCAATCGGCCTACTCCGAGGACTCGCTGCCGGTCTGGGCCAAGTCGACGCAGATGCTGCGCACCGCGATCGAGGGCTACGGCAAACGCTGGTTCCCCTACCCGTATCCGGTCGCAACCAACGTCGGCGGCGTCGAGGGCGGCATGGAGTACCCGATGATCATCTTCTGCAGCGGCATGAACAAGAACAGCGCGCCGGGGCTCTACGGCGTCACGACGCACGAGATCGGCCACAACTGGTTTCCGATGCTCGTGAACACCGACGAACGGCGCTACGCGTGGATGGACGAAGGCTTCAACACCTTCATCAACAAGTACTCGACGCAGGACTGGTTCCCGAAGTCGAAGCCGCCGAAGCCCTCGGGGTTCGCCGCGATGATGCGCTCGCCCGGCGTGCCGATCGTCACGAACGCCGACCGCCTCACGGGCATGCAGCTCGGCATGCTGCAATACGAGAAGACGGGCGTGGGCCTCATGATCCTGCGCGAGTACGTGCTCGGGCCCGAACGCTTCGACGACGCGTTCCGCACCTACATCCGGCGCTGGGCGTTCAAGTCGCCGCAGCCGGCGGACTTCTTCCGCACGATGGAGGACGTCGCGGGCATGGACCTCGCGTGGTTCTGGCGCGGCTGGTTCCTCGAGGACGCGATGCTCGACCAGGCCGTCGACGGCGTGCAGCAGCCGAACGACAAGCGGGGCGCGCGCATCACGATCGTGAACAAGGAGCGGCAGGTGATGCCGCTCACGTTCCGCGCGACGTTCGAGGACGGCACCACCGAGGTGCGGCGACTGCCCGTCGAGATCTGGCACCAATCGGACAAGGTCTCGGTCACGCTCGAAGGCAGGGGCAAGGTCACCGAGGTGCGCATCGACCCGGACCAGATGCTGCCTGACGTCGTTCGCAAGAACAACCTGTGGACCGCGCCCGAGTGAGCCTGCGGACTCGCGGGCGACGGCGTTCGGTGTTCGCCATCATCGACTTGATTGCGCAGTAATTCACGGGAGGAGTGGTTCACCACCTCCCGCGAGTTGCGCGCGCCTAGCGCACGACGGCCGTGGCCGCCTCGAGCCACGCGGCGATGCGCACGAACACCGGGTGCCGTTCGGCCCTCTCGACGCGCCCGAGCAGACCGCGCAGCCGCACGAGACCGTGGTGGTCGAGCGGCACGAGCACGGGCTCCACGCCTTCGAGCCGGCCGCGCGCCACGCTGACGGCGCCGTCACCCTTGCCGTCGACGAGCTCGTCGAGGTCGCCGAGCCAGCGCTCGAGCCGCGGCCGCACGACCTTCGCGAGACCGCGGTCCGCGAGCCGTTCCTTCACGGCCTGCTGGACCGGACCGAGCTGCTCCTCGCGCAGCACCGAGCGCGTGCCGAGCACGAGGTGATACTCGACGCGTGGATTGCGGCCGCGTTGCGCCATCTTGTCGAGAAAGACCGAGCCCGGCAGCAGGTCGCCGCCTCCCTCGCCGAGGCCGTCCTGCCAATGGTCGATGACGATCGCGAGCAGCTCGCGCGCGAACCCCGCGGTGCCGGCGTCGCGCAGCACGTCGGCGACCTCGAGCGCGAAGCGGAAACCCGCCAGGTTGGAGCCCGAGTTCGGCACGCCGACGAGGATCAAGGTGCGCACGTTGCCGGGATCGAGTGCCTTGTCCTCGACGACCGCGCGCGCCACGAGGCCCCCCATGCTGTGGCCGACGATCACGACGGGCTGCGAGCTGAGCCGGCGCAGCTGCGCCGAGAGCTCGGCAGCCACGCGCTCGATCGACTCGTCGTTCGGGTAGTTGAACGTCGCCACCTGCACCCGCCGCGGCTCGGCTTCGAGGAAGGTGCGCAGGTCCGTCCACATGCTGGCGTCGTTCTCGACGCCGTGCACGAGCACGCACAGCGGCCGCTCCGCGTCGAGCGCGGGCGGCAGCGCGAGCTCGTAGTTGCGTTCGGCAGCGTCTTCGCCCGCGAGACGCCCCGCGAACTTCGCGAGACGCGCGCGCAGCTGGCGCCGCACCTCGCGCGTGCGTTCGCGGTCGATCGTCACGAGCAGCTGGCTCTGCGCGAAGTCGCGCCGGAAGCGCACCGTGTCGAGCAGCAGCTTGCGGCTCGCGAGCAGCAGCAGGTAGCCGCGTGCACCGCGCAGGTCGATGCGCACCTCGGGCACGCGCAGAGCGCTGCCGTCGAGCTCGTACTCGGCGAACAGCGCGCGCACGAGCTCGTCGACCTGCAGCTGGCCATCGTGCAGCGGCACCGTGAACTGGCGCAGCGACGGCGTCGGTTCCTGGGCCCCAAGCACGAGCGCGAACAGCGCGGACAGGCACAGCAACATGAGGCGGCGCATGGGGACGATCATCGGCAACCCGGGACCGCCAGCCAGTGGACGAGGTTGCGAGCAGGTTGTCGCTGGCGGGGTCGCCGGCTGCCTGCAGGCCTCCGACTGGGAAAACGACCGGGGGCCGCGCCGTGGGCCTGCGCGATAGAATGACCGGGCTCCCCACCACTCCCATTCCACAGGAGTCCTGCGATGCGATGCCTGCTCCCCTGTCTTCTCGCCAGCGCGATGGCCGCCGGCAATGCAACGGCCCAGCTCAGCTTCAACGAGATCGGCCTCACGATGGACGGCGGCGTCCTCACCGTGATCTACGGCCAGGTCTGCGGACCCGTGACCTGCCAGCCGTTCTTCGGCGGCAGCGTCGGGCCAGGCCAGACTCGCAACCTGACTCACTACGGACAGCCGGTCTCGCTCTACGTCACCGCGATCGGGCTGCCGGGTCCGTGCATCGCAATACCGGGCTTCGGCAACGTGCTGCTGCTCGACAGCCCGATCATTCTCGACTACGGCGTGACGACCACGCCGCCGTTCGTTCCCACGGGGTGCAATCAGGGCATGGGCTTCACGCAGCTCCAGATCCCACCTTCCGCGCCGCTCGGCTTCATGTTCCGGCTGCAATCGCTCGGGGTCTCGAACACCGGGGTGCTGGCATTCGGGCCCGCGATCGAGGCAACGATTCAGTGAGGTCGACCCGCCTCCCGCCAGGCTCGAAGCGCATTTGACCGCATGCAGCAGCCGAACACGGTTGCTCATCCTCAGCGACCGTTCGCGCAATCCAACTGCGTCACGACACCAGCGCTGAGCTCGAACTCGCGCTCGCGCAACACCGTGCTCTCTCATTCCAGATCGCGAGCCATCGACCCAGGCATCGGAGCTCCGTGCCCCCCACCGCGAACTCGGCGCGCACGCCGACTGCGCCCACGTGGCTGGGTAGCTGGAATTGCCATAATCTGCCATGCCGGCGACGGTCCCCGGTATGGCTACGAACCAACCGCTCACGAGCATGAACATCTCGCTGCCCGAGTCGCTGCGCGAGTTCGTCGATCAGCAAGTCGCGCGCGGTGGCTTCAGCTCCGCAAGCGAATACGTCCGGCAGTTGATCCGAGAAGCCCAGTTGGCAGCTGCCGCCGAAGCCAAGCTGCTGAAGGCTATCGAGCGCGGCGGGCAGATCGAGTTGACCGACGAGTACTGGAAGAACAAGGACTCTCGCGTCGCCGAGCTGATCCGCAAGAAGGCCCCCCCGCGCGAATGAGCGCTGCTACATCCTTGAAGCCGCCGACCGCGAAAGCGACCAGCAGGTCATCTACTACGCCGAGCACGCTGGGGCGCGGGTGGCCGAGCGCTTCTACGCGGCGCTGAAGACTGCCTTCGCGAAACTGCCCCCGCGGTCAGCGCACGCGCCGCGTCACTTCACTGGCGGGCTGCTCGGAGCCGCGAAGCTCTTGCCTTCCTTCAGCTCGCGCACGAGATCGAGCTCCTCGTAGACCTTCTGGATCGCCTCGATCATGCCGCCCGTGTGCACGCTGACGGTCCGATTCACGCGCTCGTCGAACCAGTAGTTGCCCGGCAGCGACTCGATGTTGCCGTCGAACACGAGACCGACGACTTCGGCGTTGCGGTTGAGCACGGGGCTGCCCGAGTTGCCGCCGATGATGTCGCAGGTGCACACGAAGTTGATCGGCGTGTCGAGGTTCAGCTTGGACTTCGCGTCGGCCCACCGCTTCGGCAGGTCGAACGGGAATTGGTTGTCGAACGCCGCGTTGCGCTCGAAGAGACCGTTGAACGTCGTCTTCGGCGGCACCATCGTCGTGCCGGCCTCGTAGCCCTTCACGGTGCCGAACGAGAGACGCAGCGTGAACGTGGCATCGGGATACATCGCGGTGCCGTAGACGTCGAAGCGCGCCTGGTTGATCTTCGCCTTGGCCTCGGCGCAGGTCTGCTCGCAGGCCTGCTGCAGCGCGGGCATCAGCTTGCGCAGGTCGACGCGCTCGCCGCCGAATTTCTGCTTGAGCAGCGCCATCTCCGCGGCAATGAACTCGAACGCCTCCTTGACCTCGGGCTTGCCCGACTTGGTCATGAGCTCCTCGTCGCGCGCCTTCATCTTCGCCATCATGTCGGCGTCGCGCAGGCCATTCAGGTGCCCCTCGTAGGCCTTCAGGCTGTTCGAGGCGCTGAAGTACTCGTCGCGCAGGTCGAAGGCGGCCTTCGGGTCCGCGTCCATGCGCTTCTTGAATTGCTCGCAGCGCATCCGCAGCAGACGCACGATCGCGGGGGCCGACAGGTCGCGGTGCACGAGCATCTCGTCGTAGGTGAGCAGCCGCTCGGTGCCACCCGGGTGGCCCGACACGAACACGAGATCGTCGGGCTTGGCGCCCTCGGCGTTCCACTTGAAGTACCACTTCGACGAGTCGACGGGCTTGTCGTCCTCGTAGACGCGGAAGAACGCGCAGTCGAGGTCGTAGCGCGGGTAGGTGAAGTTGTCGGGGTCGCCGCCGAAGAACGCGACCTGCTTCTCGGGCGCGAACACGACGCGCACGTCGTCGTAGATGTGGTAGACGTGGATGCGATACTGGTTGCCGTCGTAGAGCGGCACGGGGTCGGCGAGGATGTGCTTCTCGGGGTTGCTGGCCTCGGTGCACATGTCCTGCAGCTTCTTGCGCCACTCGTTGCCCTCGGGCGTCTTGTCCTCGGCCTTGGCCGCGAGGATCTCCTTGGTCACGTCCTTGATCTCGACGAGCTGGCGCAGCGTGAGCTCCTTGCCCTTCAACTCGCTGCCGTAGAGCCGCGAGCTGAAGCCGTCCTTGACCCAGTCCTTCTCCTGCGTCGAGACCTTCTGGATCGTGCTGAGCGCCACGTGGTGGTTCGTCATCACGAGGCCGTTCGCGGACACGAACGAACCCGAGCCGCCCGTGTCGAAGCGCACCGAGCCGAGCCTCACGTGGTCGAGCCACTCCTTCGTCGGTTCGAACTTGTACTTCTCCTTGAGCACCTGCAGCGGCAGGCCGTCGAACGGCCACATGCCCTCGTCGGGCAGCGCCATCGAGGTCGGGAAGACAGTGCTGAACGCGAAGACGGCGGCGGCTAGATGAACGAGCGGATTCAGTTGCATTGGTTCCTCGGGGAAGGCCGTGCGGTCCGGCCGGCGGCGCATGATAGACAACGACCGCGCGCAGGCCACTGCGCAGTAGTTTTGTCATCGCCGCAACGCGCGCCAGAACAGGGCGAAACAGCCAGCAGCGGCTGCGGCGACGAAGTCGAGCTACGCGGGCCGGAGGCCGCGCGCGTGTTTCCGAGTAGATTCTCCGTACCGGACACGCCGGTGGAACGAACGCCGCGACTCCCTACCATCGCGGTGGTGTTTCCTGCCCTGCTGCTGCCTCGCCGGCAGAGACCCGGCCCCGAGAGCCTCGACGAGTATCGTGCCCGCGGCGGTTACGAAGGACTGAAGCGCGCGCGCACGGCCGCTCCCGCGGCGCTGCGCGCGGTGATCGCCGACTCGGGTCTGCGCGGCCGCGGCGGAGCAGCGTTCCCGACCGCGCGCAAGTGGGAGCTCGCGGCGAACGCGCCGGCGGCCGAGAAGTTCATCGTCGCCAACGGCGGCGAACACGAACCGGGCAGCAGGAAGGACCGCTTTCTCGTCGAGCAGCACCCGCACGCGGTGCTCGAAGGCCTGCTGCTGGCCGGCCTCGCGACGGGCGCGACGAAGGGCTGGCTCTACCTGATCGAGGACATGCACGAAGCACGGGCCAGCGCGCGCGCGGCGCTGCAGGAGTTGCAGCACGCCGGCCTCTTGCTGTTCCCGATCGAGATCCACGACGGACCGTCGACCTACGTCGCCGGCGAGGAGACCGCCGCGCTGAACGCGATCGAAGGCAAGCAGGCCAAACCGCGCAAGAAGCCGCCGTTCCCGGGCGAAGCGGGTCTGTTCGGCAAACCGACGACGGTCAACAACACCGAGACGCTCGCGCACGTCGCGTGGATCGCGCGGCACGGGGCGAGCGCGTTCGCGGCGATCGGCACGAAGGAGAGCAAGGGCACGTTGTTGTTCACGCTCGGCGACGAGGTGGTCCGGCCCGGCGTCTACGAGCTGCCGTTCGGCGTGTCGTATCGCCAGCTCATCGAAGGCAACGGCGGCGGCATGCGTGGCGGCCGCAAGGTGCGCGCCGTCTTGCCCGCGATGTCGTGCGCGTTCCTGCCCGCCGAGCACCTCGACGTGCCGATCGCCTACGAGACGCTGCGTGCGCTCGGCACCTCGCCCGGTTGCGGCGGCGTGCGCATCGTCGACGAGACGACCGACGTCATAACACTCGCGATCGAGATCGCCGAGTTCTTCATGGCGGAGCAGTGTGGCCAGTGCCCGCCGTGCCGCATGGAGACGAACCAGTTCGTGCACATCCTGAAGGCCGTGCAGCAGAAGAAGGGCCCCGGCTACGACGAGAAGCTCACGAAGCTCGCCGAGTTCACGAGGAAGAAGGGGTGGTGCTCGCTGATCGAGATGGCCGCAGCACCGGTGCTGAGCGCCGTGAAGTGCTTCCCCGCCGACTTCGCGGCCGCGGCGGGCCGCGCGCCGCAGGACTCCTGACGTGCCGAGCTACTACGCGGCCTGCACACTCGGGATCGAAGCAGTGCTGGGTGGCGAGCTGCGCGGCCTCGGCGCCGCCGACGTGGTCACGCGACGCGGCGCCTGCAGCTTCACGGGCGACAAGGCGCTCGGCTACAAGGCATGCTTGTGGCTGCGTTCGGCGATCCGCGTGCAGGAGGAGCTCGCGCGCGGCACGGCGCGCAACCGCGACGAGCTCTACACGTTGACCGGCACCGTGGACTGGTCGCAGAGCATCACGCACCTGCAGACGCTCGCGATCGACGGTTCCGTGCGCGACAGCTTCGCGAACGACACGCGCTTCCCCGTGCTCGTCGTCAAGGACGCGATCTGCGACCAGTTCCGCGACCTGACGGGCAAACGCCCCGACGTCGCGCGCGACCGCCCCGACCTGCCGATCAAGCTCGTGTTGCAGGGCGAGGAGGCGATCCTCTACCGCGAGCTCGGCGGCGAGCCGCTGCACAAGCGCGGTTACCGCGAGATCGTGCACAAGAGCCCGCTCAACGAAGCCACGGCCGCTGGCCTCTTGCTGCTGTCCGACTGGGACCGGCGTTCCGCGGTCTGCGATCCCATGTGCGGCTCGGGCACGTTCCTCGTCGAAGCCGCCTGGCTCGCGACGGACCGCGCGCCGGGGCTCGGCCGCAGCTTCGCGTTCGAACACTGGCGCGACGCGGACCTGCAGGCGTGGCGGAGTCTCTACGACGAAGCCGAAGCGCGCGCCGCGGCCGGCGCCGCCCAGCTGCCGAAGCTGATGGGCAACGACCGCCATGCGGGCGCTCTCGCGATCGCGAAGAAGGCGATCGCGTCGGCCGGCCTCGCCGATCACATCCAGCTCACACAGGGTGACGCGCGCGACTACGCGCCGAGCTGGCCACCGGGGCTCGTGGTCACGAACCCGCCGTATGGCGAACGACTCGACACCGACCCCGCCGAGCTCGAGGACACCTGGCGCGCGTTGGGCCAGTTCCTGCACGAGCGCTGTGCCGGAGCATCGGCCTACGTGCTGTGCGGCAACCCGGAGCTCACGCGCTTCCTCGGCCTGCGCGCGAGCACCAAGCACCCCGTGCGCAACGGCCCCATCGAATGCCGCTGGCTGCACTACCGGATCGACTCGGGTTGATGCCCGGTGCGGCGGAACCGCGTCCACGGCGCGCATTCGCGGCGAGAATCTGGGAACCTTTGGGGGGCCTCGCACTCTGATCCCTTGCCACGATGCCCGACTCTCCCACCCTGCCCGACAGCGACCCGGACCTCGACCTCGTGCACCGCGTGCGCAGCGGCGACACCCAGCTGTTCGAATTGCTGATGCGCCGCCACAACCAGCGGCTCTTCCGCGTCGCGCGCGTCTTCGCCGCCAACGCGAACGAGGCCGAGGACATCATGCAGGACGCCTACGTGCGCGCGTTCACGGCGCTCGATCGCTTCGAGGAACGCGCGCGCTTCTCGACCTGGCTGACGCGAATCGCCATCAACGAAGGCCTTCTGCGGTGCCGGCGCCGCCACGCGAACACCTACGACGACGTGGATCACCTCATGGACACCGCGCACAGCCCCGACGACCTCGCGAGCTCCGCCGAGGTCCGCCGCCTGCTCGAATCGGCGATCGCCAAACTCGACGAGCCCTTCCGCCTCGTGTTCGTTCTGCGCGCCGTCGAGCAGCTCTCGGTGCGCGAGGTGTCCGAGTGCCTCGACGTCGAGGAGGCGACCGTCAAGACCCGCTACCTGCGCGCGCGCGCGACCCTCAAGGGTGTCCTGGCCCAACATGCGGAGGCGATCGCCCCGGGCCTCTACGACTTCCACCTGCAGCGCTGCGACCGCGTGGTCGCCCGCGTGATGCAGCAACTCCGGCCGTGACTCCGACCCTGAGCAGAACCATGAGCTTCAAGATCACCGCGTTTTCGTTCGTTTTCGTCGCACTCGGCGCCTTCGTCGCCTGCCACCACAACAAGCACGCTGCCGACGCATCCTTCAACCCGGCCACGTTCCCCGAACAGGTGAGCCACGGCGGGGAGCTCTACGGGCAGCATTGCGCGAAGTGCCACGGCGACTCCGGCGAGGGCACCGACAAGGCTCCGCGAGTCGTCGACCTCAAGAAGGGCGCGCTGCCGATCGATCCGCCGGCCGACCGCAAGGCGCGCAAGGCACGCTTCGTCACGGTCGCCAACGTCGCCGACTTCGTCGTCAAGAACATGCCGCCGAAGAAGGCCGGCACGCTCACGACGGAGCAGTATCTCGCGATCCTCGCGTTCGACCTCAAGGCCAACGGCGTCGATCTCGGCCAGGACAAGCTGACGCTCGAGAAGGCCGCCAATCTCACGATCCCGCGCTGAGCCGCGGACGCTTCGCTACGTCGTTGCCGGCGCCACACGCCGCCGCCCGAGGAAGACACCGATGCCGATCCACACGCACGCGACGGCGATCGTGATGCCAGCGACGCCGGTGGGACCCCAATGCAGGCCGCGCAGACCGACCGCCAGCAGCGCACCGAGCAGATCGCCGAAGCGGAACACGAACGTGTCGAGCAGGAACTTGACCTTGTGCTTCGTCTCGAGGTCCAGCGCAGTGTAGAGGATCTCGCGCGCCGGCTTGTCGAACGAGTGCTGCACGCCGCGACGCGCGATCTGCACGAGGCTGATCACGGACAGAGTCGGCCACAGCGACAGGAACCCGAGGCAGAGCATCGAGACGGACGGCAGCGCGATCAGGAACCACGTCGGCGCGAGGTTCGACAACAGTCGACCGGTGCAGAACAGCTGCAGCACCAGGACCGTGGTCTGGGTCCATTGCTCGATCTCCGCGCTCTTCTGGAGCTGCCTGGCGGCCGTTGCGAGCTCGCCGAGGATCTCGGTCTGCGCGGCCGCGAACGCGGTCGCGAGGATCGCGAGCAACAGCATGTAGACGCCGATCGCACGCAGGTAGCCATCGCGCAGCAGCATCGGCAACCCGGCGAACATGCCGCCGCGCGAGATGCGTCCAACCGCTTCGCCGCGGGTCTCGAGCAACACGCGACACGCGGGCAAGGACAGCAGGAAGCAGACGAGGGCGCCTTCGAGCAGGCCCGACGAGACGACGCCGGCGATCCACGGCGCGGCATGCCACTCGGACAGCCTGCCGGCCAACCACGAACCGAACACGGCGCCGAGCGTGCCGCCGACGCCGACGAAGCCGAACATGCGCTGTCCCTGCTCGCGGCGGAAGTGCTCGACCGCGTGGATCCAGACCAGCGTCGGCACGACCACGTTCAAGGCATTGAAGCCGGCCCAGAACACCTCGCCGAGCCACGGCACGTTCTTCCACTGGTAGTCGCCGATCGACTGCAGCGCGAACGCGAGCAGGCCGACCGACGCCGCGCACACGTGCAGCGTGAACGGCACGAAGCGCCGGCTCGGCGTGCGATTGCAGAGCCACCAGAAGGCCGGCACGCACACGGCAGTCGACAGCAACGTGAGACTGTAGAGCCACGGCATGCGGTCGACGCCCTCGGCGACGCCGAACTGATCGCGCAGCGGGCGCAGCGTGAACGTGCTCGAGAGCGAGCAGAAGAACATCGCCGCGATCCACAGCGTGGCCCGGCGCTCGGGCGCCGTGGCGTGCTGCAGGCCGAAGAATCGCAGGAGCGTGGTCACGCGCTGATTACGGACCCAGGGCGGTCACTGCGAGGACGCTCGCAACAACTCGCGCGCGCTGCAGTCGGGATGCACTCGTAGCGGCGCGCCCGCACGACCGCCAGCATTGCCCGCACTGACGCGAGGCCACGCTGGCTCGCGGCGCGCGTTTCCCTATCCTGCCGGCCCCCGATGAACGCCCCCGCCGGTCGCTACACGCCGCACCTGGTGCTCACGTTCCTGATCGCGATCTGGGGCGGCAGTTTCGCCGTCGTCAAGATCGCGCTCGGCTCGCTGTCGCCATTCGGTCTCGTCGCGGTGCGGTTCTGGGTGGCCGTCGCCTGCATGCTGCCGCTCTTGCGCGGCTCCGTCGTGCGCGACCTGCCGAAGGCCATGCGGCCCGGGCTCACGGCGGGCGTGGCACTCGCAGCCGGCTACCTGCTGCAGACCGAGGGCATGCAGGAGACCTCGGCCTCGATGGGCGGCTTCCTCGTGGGACTCATCGTGCTGATCGTTGCGGTCGGCGGCTGGGCCTTCCTCGGCGGCCGCCTCGGCCAACTGTCGCTCGCAGGTCTCGCGCTCGGCATTGTCGGCATGGGGTTCCTGTGCTGGCCGGATCAGACAGCCGCTGTACCGCAGGACACGCCGCGCGGCATCCTGCTGCAGGTCGCTTCGTCGGTGAGCTACGCCGCGCACATCCTGCTGCTGTCGCACTTCGGCCGGACCACACCGGCTGTGGCGTTCTGCTTCTGGCAGCTCGTGCTGACCGCGGTGGCGGCCACCGTCGCGACGCTGTACCACGGCACGTTCGCAGCCGGCGGCCGAGCCGCGGTCGAATGGACGCCGGCGCTGCTCGGCGCGCTTGCCTACCTCGGCGTGCTGGCCACGGCGCTCGGCATCGTGCTGCAGGGCAAGGTGCAGCACCGGATCGCGCCGACTACCGTTGCGCTGCTGTTCGCGCTGGAGCCGCTGTTCGCAGCGCTCGTGGCCTGGGCCGCGCTCGACGATCGCATGGGCGCACTGCAGTTGATTGGCGGGATCACGATCGTGGTCGGAGTCGTCGTGACGGGTCTCGAACGCCAACCGGCGCGAGACGCGAGCGTCGCCTGACCGCGATCAACCGGCGACGCGAGGACGCCTCGTCAGCCCACGAGACGGCACGAAACCCAGCAGCGGCGCCGCGAGCACGCAGCCCGCAGCGGGCCAACCAAGGTAGGCGATGTGGACCCCCGCGAGCACGAACAACGCGTGCGCAATGCCGAGCCAGGTGCCGTCGGCGGCCGCGAGCGCGAACGGCCGCCGCCACAGCGTGGTGCCGACCGCAGCGCCGAGCGCAGCCGCGACTGCGCCGCACAACTGCCCGAGCAACAGGCTGCTGCCGAGCGTCACCACCACCACTGCATCGACGGACAGCACGACCGTGAACAGGAACGCAGGACGCAAGCCCGCCGGTGCGCGGCGCAGCAGGGCGCGATGGCCGAGCGCCGAAAGCGCGACGATCACGGCCCCTGATCCGACATGCCACCACGCCTCGGACAGCGACCAATTGGTCACCATCTTGCGCAGCACGAGCCAAGTCGAAATGCAGGCGACCGCGACACAGAGTCCCGCGGCGGAGCGGCCGCGCACGAGCCCCTGGTATTCGAGCAGCGTGACCAGCGCCGCGACCACGAGCGCCCAGAGCAGCCATTCGGTGCCATTGGGCGCCGCCCAGAGCTCGTGCGGCCACGCGGGCCAGGCCTTCAGCAGCGCGTAGGCCACGAACGCCCCGGCGGCCGCCGCGAGCGAGAGCAGCCGCACGCCGCCGAAGCTCACGAGCAGCACCGCCAAGCCGATCGCCGGCAGCACGCCTTTCAGGATGACGGCGGGGTCCAAGCCGTCACTTCTTCGCCATCTTCGTCTCGAGCGCGATCGTCAGCGTGACTTCGTCACCGAGCATGCCTTTGTCGAGCGCGTAGCTGATGCCGAAGTCCGATCGCTTGATCGTGAAGGTCGTCATCCAGCCGGTCACCTTGCCCATCATCTCGCCTTCGCCGGTCTTCTCGACCGTCATCGCAACCGACTTCTTCTTGCCGGCCATCTGCAGGTCGCCCGTCACCTCGAACTGCGTGTCGCCCTTCTTCGCGATCTTCGTGCTCGCGAACGTGATCGACGGGTTCTCCTTGCCGTTGAAGAACTCGGGCCCCTTCACGTGCTCGTCGCGCTTCTTGTCGTTCGTGTCGATGCTGTCGAGCGGGATCGTCAGCGTGACGCTACCGGCTTCGGGCTTGCTCGGGTCGAGCGTGATCTGACCATCGACCTTGTCGAACGTGCCCTGGAACCAGGAAGCGTTCGCGTGCTTGATGCGGAACACGACGGAACTGTGCACGGGGTCGACCACCCAATCGTGTTCCCCGGGTGGTACCGCGGTGGCGCGATCCGCGCGACCGGGCAGCGTGAACAGGGCAAGAGCGGCAGGAAGGATGAGGAGGAGTGTCTTCATGTTGGGAATCGTCGGGCTCGCGAACGCGAACGCAACCGACGGGCGCCGGTATTGAACCACCGCCGCGTTCCGGACAAGGGGCACGCGGCTACAGCGCTGCGCTTCGTCACCCTGCCTTCAGGGACGCCATGTCGATGCAGAAGCGGTACTTCACGTCGGACCGAGCAACCGCTCCACCGGCCAGGTTGCGGCGCCCCATCAGCCGGGCAGCCGCGGCGCTCAGAGTTCGCGCGGCGGCGTCGCGAGCAGGCCCACGACGTCCTGCGTCGAGACGACGCCCACGAGCCCCTTGTCGTCGACGACGAAGACGCGGTGGATCCCGTCGTCGACCATCACCCGGCAGACGTCGCCGAGCGCCGCCTGCGGCGCGACGGTCGTGACCCCGGGCGTCATCCAGTCGCCGATCCTTGCGCGGCCGACCATCTGCTCGCCGAACGCGGCCGACCACGAGACCACCTCGTCGAAGCCCGCCGCGTCGGTCGTACCTGCGTCGTCGGGCGCCGATGCGAACGCGATCCGCGTGCTGACACCTTCGTCGTCCACGTGCTCGCTGCGCGCGATGTCCTTCGTCGTGAGCACGCCGACGAGACGCCCACTGCCGTCGACCACGGGCGCGCCGCTCGCACCGATCTCCTCGAGCTGCTCGGCCGCGGAGCGGATCGAATCGTCGGCCCGCAGCACGAGCACGTCGGTCCGCATCAAGTCGCGCGCGAGTACGCGCGCCGGGTGGACGATCAGTCGAGTCGTGGTCGCCTGTCGCGCTGGCCTGGTGCTCCTCATGGTGTCCTCCGGAGTTCTGGCGAGATGCCGTGTATCAGACCGAACTCGCCGTGGACCGCCATGCGCACGCGGGCGTAGTTCGGACGCGACGAGGACGGATGGCAGGCCTTGGGCACTTTCCGTTTGCCGCGCCGCGCAACCGCGTGGTTCGCTGCCGCCAACGTGGCTGCCGTGGAATTGCTGAAGCCCTGGTTCTACCGCCGCGCGGACTGAGCGCGCACCGCCAGACGGATGCGCGCATCGACGACGACTGCGCCGTGACCCGTCGGAAGCGCCATCAACGGGTTCAGGTCGAGCTCCGCGATCTCGCGCAAGTCGATCGCGAGCCGGCTCGTGCGCAGCAGCACGTCGACGAGTGCGTCGCGATCGCGCGGCAGCGCGCCGCGCACGCCGGCGAGCAACCGCGCCCCGCGGATCTGGTCCAGCATCTCGCGGGCGTCCGTCGTGTCGATCGGCGGCAGGCGGAACACGACGTCGCGAAAGACCTCGACGTGCACGCCGCCGATGCCGAACCCGATCAATGGACCGAACTCGCCGCTCGCCGTCACGCCGACGATCGTCTCGACGCCGTCCTCGACCATTGCCTGGACGAGCACGCCGCGCATCTCTGCGAGACGGCCGAGCTCGCGCAGCCTGTCGCGCATGCGCTGCACCGCCGCACGCAGCTCGGTCGCAGTGCGCAGGCGCAGCGCGACGCCGCCGACTTCGGTCTTGTGCACGATGGTCGGCGCGACGAGCTTCAGCGCGACCGGGTAACCGATGCGTTCGGCGGCAGCGACGGCGCCTGCTTCGTCCGCGGCGACTGCCGACGAGCTGGCCCGGATCCCGTAGGCGGCCAGGACCTCGGCGACCGCGGCGGGCGGCAGCCAACCGTCCGGCGTCGCCTCGGTCCGCTCGATCGCACGGCGGGCGCGCGGGCCGTCGACGCGCAGCTCCGGTGCCGCGGCGACCGGCCGGCGCAGCCAGGCCCCGTAGCGGGCTGCGCGCGCGAGCGCGATGACCGCCGGCTCCGGGAACGCGTAGACCGGCACGCTGCCCGCCGCCGGTGCCGTGTCCCGCGGCGCCGCGCGGGGCCCGAGGAAGCACGCGGCGACCGTCTTCGTCGCCCCCCTGCTCGCGCGTTGGATCGCGGCCGCGACGTCGCTTGCCTCCGTCACGAGCGGATGCACGAACAACACGAGCACCGCGTCGACGGCGTCGACGGCCAGCAGCACACCGAGCGCCCGCTCGTACGCGGATGCCGGCGCGCTCGCGATCATGTCGACGGGATTGCGCACCGACGCGGCCGGCGGCAGGAACGTGCGCAGCTCGGCGCACGTCGCGTCCGCGAGCGGCGGGACGACGAGGCCGTTCGTCTCGCACGCATCCGACGCCATGATCGCGGGACCGCCCGCGTTGGTCAGGATCGCCACGCGATTGCCGCGCGGCGGCGGTTGGTTCGCGAGCAGCGCGCCGACGTGGAAGAGCTCCTCCATCGTGTCGGTCCGAATCACGCCGGCCTGGCCGAGCAGCGCGTCCACCGCCACGTCGCTGCCGGCCAGCGCACCCGTGTGCGAGCTCGCGGCCCGCGCGCCGGCCTCGGTGCGTCCGGCCTTGACCGCGACGATCGGCTTCTGGCGCGACACGCGCCGCGCGATCTCGAGGAAGCGGCGCGGATTGCCGAAGCTCTCGAGATACAGCAGGACTACCCGCGTGCGTTCGTCCTGTTCCCAGTGCTCGAGCAGGTCGTTGCCCGACACGTCGGCCTTGTTGCCGACGCTGATGAACTCGCTGATGCCGATGCCGAGCTCGCGCGCCTGATCGAGGATCGCGAGACCGAGCCCGCCCGACTGCGACGAGAAGGCGACGTTGCCCGCCGGCGGCCAACGCGGCGCGAACGTCGCGTCGAGCAACACCGCGGGATCCGTGTTCAGGAGGCCGAGGCAGTTCGGGCCCACCATGCGCATGCCGTGCGCGCGCACGCGCGCCAGCAGCTCGTCCTGCAATGCGCGCCCCTCGGCGCCGGTCTCGGCGAAGCCCGCGCTGACGACGACGAGGCCGCGCACGCCCTTCTGCGCGCACGCGTCGACCGCGGCGAGCACCTGGTCGCGCGGCACGCAGAGCACGGCCATGTCGACCGGATCGGGCACGTCGGTGATCGACGGCCACGCGCGCACCGACTGCACGACCGCGGCGTTCGGGTTGACCGGGAACACGGGGCCCGGGAAGCCGCGCGTCACGAGGTTGTGGAACACCTCGCCGGCGATCGTGCCGCGCCGGCGCGACGCGCCGACGACCGCGATCGACCGCGGGCGGAACAGGCACGTGAGGTCGTTCATGCTGGCTGCCCGGTTCGGGCGCACGGGGCATCGTGCCGAAGGCGCGGACGCGAGTCACTCATGGGCCGTCTGCTTCCAGTGCCAGCTCGCGATCCTGCGGCACCAGGCTCTCGAAGTGAGGCCTGCAGATGTCACCCAGCACGCGGCCGACGCCCGCGCTCGGCGCCGACGATGCGATCAGGTCGACCTGCCGCCGTGCCTCCTTCGCGAGGTCGTCGAGCGACACGACGCCGAGCGGGCGTCCGTCGGCATCGACGACGGGCAGCCGCCGCACCTGATGCAGGGACATCAGGTCCTCGACTCTCGCCACGTCGTCGTCGGGACCGCACGTGAAGAGCCGCGAGCTCATCGCCTGGTGGATCTTCAGATCGGCGAGCGCGCGGCTCATGCGCAGCGCGGTCAGACAGACGTCGCGGTCGGTCACCATCGCGACGGCGCGACCATCGGGTCCGACGACGACGACCGTACCGCACGAGCGGTGACGCATGATGTTCACCGCGCGCGCCAGGGAATCGCCGGCGCGCACGGTCGCCGCCGGCTTCTGCATCAAGTCTCGTGCGTTCATTGCAGCACCTTCCCGCACCGCGGCGCCGCACGATCGCCCGAAGCGGCGTCGCCGGACATGCCGAAGCCGGCGTAGGAGCCCGCGCCATTGTGCGTAGGCTCGACTCGCCGGTGCCGCGCCTGCCGCGCGATGCGCACGTCGGCGTATGGCCCCCGCCCACCACCGTGATTCAGATGTGGTCACAGTCCCTGGTACTGACGGAGATCGAAGCCATGAAAGTCTACGAACTCATGAACGGATGCGTCATCACGTGCGGACCACTGGATTCCCTCGAGCGAGCCGCGCAGTTGCTGTGGGAACACGACTGCGGCGTGCTTCCCGTCATCGACGACGAGGATCGCGTCGTTGGCGTGATCACCGATCGCGACATCTGCATGGGCGCCTACACGCGCGGCCAGTGCCTGTCGGACCTGACGGTCGCCGACTCGATGTCGCCGACGGTCGTCGGTTGTCGCCTCGAGGACGACGTTGCCCTCGTGGCGCAGCGAATGGCCGAGCACGGCGTGCGGCGGCTTCCCGTCGTCGACCACAAGGGGCGCATCCAGGGCATCGTGTCGCTGAACGACCTCGCCCGCGCAGGCGCGCGCGACAGGGACGTGGCCAGGGCGACCAGCAGGGTCCTCGAGATGGTCAGCCGCCCGAGAGGGCCGGCCGAGGCCCGCGCACCAGCCCAGGACGCCGGATCACGCACCGCACCAAGGTCATCGAAGTCGTCGCGCGCCGCGGTTCTGCTGGCGAGCAAGACCGACGAAGAATGCTGAGGAAGCCCGCATGCTCACCCTGCGCAAGATCCTCGTTCCGACCGACTTCTCGCCGTGCGCCGCAGCCGCGCTCGACTACGCCGTCGAGCTCGCCACGCGGCTCGACGCCGAGATCCTGCTCGTGCACGTCCAGCCATCGCTGGCCGCGTTCATCTCGTTCCCGGCGGCCGTTCAGGTGCCGGCCGAATGGGTGGACTCCATGCGCAAGCAGGCTCAGGCGGAGCTCGGCAAGGAAGCGAGTCGCGTGCAGCGTGTGAAGGTCACGACCGAGTTGCGCGACGGACAGATCCACGAATCGGTGTTGGCCGCCGCGACCGCGCTCGCGGCCGACCTCATCGTGATGGGAACCCACGGCCGGCGCGGCGTCTCGCACGTGCTGCTCGGCAGCATCGCCGAGCGCATCGTGCGCCAGTCGACGGTGCCCGTGCTCACCGTGCGCGCGCCGAAGGGACGCTGATGCACGGCGGCCTTGCGGGCAGTTCCTCCTTCTCTCCCGTTCTCTCGACGACTCGCTACCCATGAGGACCGACCCATGAGCATCTCCGCCCGCTTCCATGCCGGCGTCGCCCCAGCGTTGTTTCGCGGCCCGGTCTGCCTGCTCGCGGCAGCGGCGCTCGCGCCGGCGTGGATCCGCGCGCAGGTGGTCGAGATCAACCTGACCGCGGCCCCCGGATCGGCGCAGGTCGCGCCGGGCGTCACCGTGAACGGCTGGCTCTACAACGGTTCGCTCCCTGGCCCGACGCTGCGCATCACGGAAGGGCAGACGCTGCGCGTGCGCTTCCAGAACAACCTGCCGGAGTCGACCGCGATCCACTGGCACGGCCAGCCGGTCCTGCTCGGAATGGACGGCGTGCCCGACATGCCTCGCCCTGCGGTCGCCGCGGGCCAGGAGTTCCTCTACGAGCTCGGCAACCTGGTTCCGGGAACGTACTGGTTCCATCCGCACGGACACGAGACGCAGCTCGACGTCGGCGCCGCGGGCTTCCTGATCGTCGACCCCGCGAACCCCGCGAACGATCCACCCTTCGACGTCGAGCAGACCATCATGCTCGACGACTGGACGAATCCGCTCGGCGGCGGCTTCACGGGCCACCTGCTGAACGGCAAGAGCAGCGCCGGGCAGTCGCCGATCGTCGTGCAGCCCGGGCAGCGGCTCAGGCTGCGCGTCGTCAATGCCGCAGCGACGAAGAACTACGTGTTGGCGCTGGACGGCCACTCGATGACGGTCACGCACGCCGACGGCCACCGCGTGCAGCCCGTGGTCGTGCAGGCGATCCCGATCGGCATCGGCGAGCGCTGGGACGTCATCGTCGACTGCAACAACCCGGGCATGTGGAGCCTCGCGGTCGCCGCGATCGAGAATCGCAGCGCCACGCTGGTTCGCGGCGTGCTCCAGTACGCGGGGCAGACCGGCGCGATGCCGCCGGCGACCTACGTGCCCGCGAACCTCGCCTCCGGGTCGCTGCTGGGCTACGCGCAGCTTGCTTCGTACTTCCCGGTGCAGGCGATCACCGCGACGCCGAACCGTTCCTACGTCGTCTCGTTGGGCATGGGCATGGGACCATCGGGAATGGTCCACACGATCAATGGCGAAACGTGGCCGAACGTGACGCCGCTCCTGATGTCGGCTGGCGAGCAGGTGCAGCTGTCGTTCGTGAACAACGGCATGATGATGATGCCCGAGTACCATCCGATGCACGTGCATGGGCACTTCTTGCGGCTGATGGGCACCGCGGGCGGCAGCGCGAACCCGCCGAGGAAGGACACGGTGCTGATCCGGCCGACCGGACAGCCGGGCAGCTCGGTCCAGGTGCAGATCGCGGCGGACAATCCCGGGCGGTGGATGCTGCACTGTCACAACGTGGACCACATGGCGAGCGGCATGATGACGCTGATCGACTACACGGGTGATGCGGACGCCGACGGCCTTGCCGATCGCGCTGACCAGGAGCCGACGATCGGGCTGCCGGTCGTCGCGATCAGCGATCAGGCCACTGCCTTCGCACCTGGCGCCACCGACGCGGTGCGCGTGCAGTGGACGCCGGCGCGGCTGTTCGCGCTGTTCATCGGTCCTGTGGAGTTGAACCCACCCCTCGTCGTGCCGGGGCTAGGCACGCTGGTCCTCGACCCGTCGGCGGCGTCGTTCTACGGACCTGCGGTGACGTCCGCACAGGGGCTCGCGAGCCTGCCCTACGTGATTCCCAACAGCCCGGCGATCGTCGGTGCCCGCATCGGCATGCAGGGAGTCGGAGTCGCGGCACCTTCGAACGCGCTGGTCCTGTCCACCTTCCAGGCGATGACGGCGCGCTGAGCCACCGTCAACCTGGCGGAGAGGTCGCAGCGGACTAACGCGCCTGCTGCGGCTCGGCTGCCGCTGCCGCTGCGGCGCGTCGGGCAGCCCTCCGAACGACGACCTTGCATACGGTGAGCACCAGGAGACCGGAGCCAATCTGCATCACCAACGAGAGCGCCAAGAGGAACTGGTCTTTGGAATCGGTCAGCAAGCGACCCCAAGACTTCTGTAAGTGCGCGTGTGGTGCGAAAACCGCCATTCGAGCCACTTGCCCCAGCAGAAGACCCAGGACCAACGCGAGCGCAGCGCGCCGCCACAACAGGCGTGGCCACAGCACCGCCAACGCGATCGCGAGCAAGGACGGAACGACGACGTGCACAAGGACTGCATCCGGCGCCGGTGGAAGCCGCTCCAGCAAGCCACCTGGCCCCGCGTGCGGGACGAAGCACGCGACACCCAGCACCGCGGCGAGAACCAGAACTCGGAGCGTCATCGGCTGATCACGGCCTCCAACGCATTGGCCCGCGGAACTGCGGAATCCCAAGCGTAACCGTCCGGGCGTTGGGGCCAATCGGACGTGGCCTCAGTTTCTGGCCCACTCTCATTCCGCACCAAGGGTCGAAGTGCGCAACGCGGAGTGGAACTCGGGTCAGCGACGCGCCGGCAGCACGACGGTGACCTCGGCCTCGGCGCGGTCCGGCGGCATCACGACGGGCTCGCTCCACGGCGAGCCGTCGGTCCACTCGCGGAACTCGACGGGCAGCGCCGGTGCCGGATCGAGCACGAGCTGCTCGTCGACCATCGGCGCGAAGAGGCGCAGCGACGGCCACGTTGCGCCGCAACAGCGGGCCAGCACGCGCTCGCCGCGCACGACGCCGCCGTCGGGCCGTTGCATGCGCACCACGAGCCGCCGCGGTGCGTAGCGCAGTGCGATCGTTGCGCCGCCGGCCGCACTGACCTCGAACTCCGCCGTCTCGATGCCCGGGATCGCACTGGGCGCCGCACCGCCGCGGCGGAACGCCGCGAAGTAGGCGCCCGGCAACAGGTCGCCGGCGACGAACGTGCCGTCGGCCGCGACGTTTGACGACGCAAGGACGCGCAGCCCGTTGCCCGGACCTGCGTGCAGCAGGTCGACCGCGAGGTCCGCCGGCAGCGGCCCCGGCGCGGTGACCTTGCCGCGCACGCCGCAGAGTGGGTGGTCGCCGAGATCGAAGCTCACGCGAGCCGGCTGGCCAGCGAGGATCTCGACCTGAGCACTCGCGAGCGTGCGCATCACACCGAGGCGGCGCTGCAGCTGCACGCAGTGGTTGCCCGCCGGCAGCACCACGGGTGCGAAGCGCCCATCGCGGCCGGGAACCAGCGCGCGGCTGCCCGTGTGCTCGGTGCCCGGGATCTCGAGCCGCACGCTGTCGCGGTGGCACCCGCGCAGCTCGACGTTCGCGAGCAGGCGCCCGAACACGGGCAGGTCGACGCACAGCGCGCCGTGCTCGGCAACCGCGAGCTCTCGCTGCAGGTGCGCCGGCTCGCCCGCCACGGCCACGCGCAGCACACAGCCCGCGAGCTCGCGGTCGCGCCATACCGCAACGCGTCCGCGCTCGTCGGTGCGACCTCCACTGACGAGCTCGTAGCCCGGCGTGTTCATGCCCACGCGTTCCGCGGTCGTGGGGTCGGGCACGGCCGGCGCGTCCGGCCGCATACTCGTACCGCGTTCGCGCACGAGCTCGACGAATGCGTCCGCCACCGGCAGCTCGTTGCGGCGCACGACCACGTCGAGCAGGCAACGGCGGTCGAGCGCGACTCTAAGCGGTTCTTCGTTCCCAGCGGCGATCGGCTCGCTCGGCCGCCACTGCGGTTGCATCGGCACGATGCGCACGGTCGTCTCGCCGCGCACGATGCCGGTCGCCGCGAGCCGGCCACCTTCGTGCGTGCCGCGCTGCTGCACGCGGCCGCTCGAAAACGACAACCCCGGTCGCTGCAGCGCGACGCCGAAGTCCGCGATTGGCGCACCGTCTGGACCGACGACCTCGATCGCGAACGGCCGCGTGCGCTGCAGCACGATGCGCAGGTTCTCGGTGCCCCACGGCACGTCGCGGATCGGCGGCAGCGGCTCGAACTCCGGGGCGTCGACCACATACACGTTTGTCGTCGCACCTGGCCGCATCATCAGCACCGTGAACGTGCCGTCCACGCCGACGCTCGCCAGGCCGGCCATCGCCTGTTCGCCGAGCTGAACGCCGGACGTCACCGGCTGGCTGGTCTCGTCGACGACGACGCCGCGGATGCGCGGCCGCTGTCGGACCGTGAGCACGATCTGCTGCGGCTCTTCGTCGCCGATGACGATAGTCACGGGTTCGGGCAGGTCGACGCTGCCGAACGGCAGCCTCCACTGCGTGCTGGCGCCGATCGGCAAGGGCTCGCTCGTGACGAACGCGCCCGCCGCGTCGGTGCGCCCTTCTCCGCGCCGCTCGCGCCAGCCGTCGGCGAAGCGCGCCTCGAAGTCGATCGAGGCGAACACCTCGGCCGGGATCGGTCCACCCGTGGGATCGACGAGGCGACCCGGAAGCGCGCGGCCTCGCCGCAGCGGCAGATCGCCGATCGCGAGGTGTTCGCCCGCCGCCACGTCGTCCAACCACTGGACGGTCACTCGATCCACGCGCCGCAGCACGATGCCGGTGCGGCGGCCGACGCGCGCGGGCAACACGAACGTGCCGTCGCCAGTAGTCACGACCTCGGCTGTGACCTCGCCGACGACGCGCGGTTGCACCGACACGCGCACGCCGGCCAGTGGCGCGTTGGTCGCGGCGTCGACCGCGCGGCCTTCGACGAACCCCGACGCCAGAAGCGGGTCCGCCGCCGGAGCCACGGCTGGGTCCAGCAGCGCAGCCGCCGACGCGGCGCGCTCGCGGGCCGCCCGCGGAAGCTCCGAGGCCGCGGCCACGGCCGTCGGCGAACCTGGCACTTGCGCAGGCGGCGCGACGTCGACGTCCGGCCACCACCACAGTGCGGCCGCCAGCAACACTGCCCCAGCGACGCACGTCGCCTTCATCCACGTCGCCATGAGCACACCTCCAGCCAGCGCTGCTGGCATTCCCTGCCCGATCCCGAACGCGGCGGCGAACGCGCCGCGCCAATCGCCGCGACCATCGCCGCCTTCTGCGAGCTGCGCGCGCAACATGCCCAATGCGCGCTGCAGGCGGCTCTTCACCGTCGCCACCGGGACTGCGCTCGCCGCGGCGATTGCGCGCGGCGCCTTGCCCTCGAAATAACGTTGCCAGATCGCGTCGCGGTACGGCGCGTCGAGCGCGCCTACGGCCGCGAGCAGCCGCCCGGCGAGTTCTTCGCGCGCGAGCACGACCGCGTGGTCCTCGGCGGCGAGGCCGCGGCGGATTCCCGCGCGATCCTCGTGGCGGAGCCGCCGCCGTTCGCCGCGCCGCAGCCGCGCCACCGCGTGCACGAGCACGGTGCGCAGCCAGCCGCCGAGCGAGCGCCCGTGCCGCGGCGCCCGGAGCAGCGCCGTCACCCACGTCTCCTGCACCGCGTCGTCCGCGGTGCCGGCGTCGCGGACCAGTTCGCCGGCGAGCATGCGCAAAGCATCGCCGTGGCGCTGCAGCTGCTGCTCGACGTCGAAGGGCGGCTTCATGGTCACTACCCTATCAAGCCCAGCGGAAACAGATCGGATGCGCGGGCCCATCGCCGGACAAGACGCGGTGACGCCAGTTCGGGGCAGGTCGGCGGCCGTCGCGAACGCCGGCGAACCGACGCGCACAGGTTCTCCGCGCGCTGCGCCGTTAGCATGCCTGCGTGCCGCGACGCAGCACGCTCCAGAAGATCCTGACGCAACTCGCC
>Ga0111538_10000672_pt1 | contig 46813 bp, 48 predicted proteins | sample SoiMethybrSBSTD1_FD_79669 | JGI IMG/M metagenome (GOLD analysis project Ga0111538, IMG submission 79669) | Bulk soil microbial communities from a Populus tree surrounding site in Tennessee, USA - Soil MetaG P. TD hybrid SBSTD1 (version 2)... | ecosystem: Environmental > Terrestrial > Soil >...
CGGAAACGACTAGCTTCCGGTCACGGAATCAACCCGTGACGGTTGCATCGCCAGGAACTCCGGAGCGAAGCGGCTCTGTGAGATGCGGCGCAAGGCGGATGACGAAGAGCCGGCTGCGAAGAGCCGGCAGACGAGATCGCCAGAGACGGGTCTGGATACTTCACCGGTTGGGCGCATCATTTTTCGAAACCTAGGACGATGCGCGTAACGAGAGGTTGGCAACGCTGCGGCTGAGACCGTGGCAATGGGGTTGCTGCGACTAACGCGATACAGGACACGACTTTTCGATTATTGGCGCGGACATAACGCAAGTCCGGCCGCGCAATGAGATTTGTTTGGACTTGCAGGTAAGTTGAGTGTTCGGCGCGAATGCCGCGACAGGGTGAAAGGTCGACGAACAGGCACATCATGAGAAATGGTCAGAAGCGCATGCGGGGGCGAGGCAACCACCGCAAAAGTCAAAATCCCCTCACGCGCGTTTACGAGTCGAACGGTCCCGACGTTAAAATCCGCGGCACCGCTTCGCATATCGCGGAAAAATACATTCAGCTTGCACGTGACGCGCAAGGGTCGGGCGACCCGGTGGCTGCCGAGAATTATTATCAGCACGCCGAGCACTACTTCCGCCTGATCGCCGCGGCGCAGGAACAGTTTCGTCAGCAGAACCCGTACTACAACCAGCAGCAGCCGCATCAGCAGGGCGGCGCGCCCGGTGGCCAGCCGCAAGCCGGCGATGACTCCTTCGATGGGGACGAAGAAGACAATCAGCCGTTCATGGGTCAGAACGAGCCAAGCTACGGACCGCGAGAGCCGCAGCAGCAGCCTTATCTGCCGCGCGATGCCCAGCCGTTTCCGCCGCGTGATCAGCAGGTCCAGAATCGTCCGCAGCAGCATCAACAGCATCAGCCGCAGCAGCATCAGCAGCAGCCCTACCCGCAGCCCAACCAGGGCGGTCATGAAGGCGGGCAAGATGTCGGCGGGCTTCCGGCATTCATCACGGGCGGCGGGCAGCCGCAGCAAAATTCCGGACAGAATGGCTACGACCAGGGTGACCGCGGGCAAGATCGATTTGGGCACCGCCGGCGCCGACGTCACCGTGGTGGCGGATATCGACCGGATCGTCCGGATCGTCAGGATTTCGGTGGCGGACATCAGCAAAACGTGGCGCCCCAGCCGACGCCGGATGACAACAGCGCCAGCGACGAGCCGCGGCAACCCGAATAATCAGCAGCGACAAACCTTGCTGGCGCATTCACCTGCCGGGTGATGGCGCGAGCACCGGCTCCAGCGCCGGCACCAGTATCCGTTTTTCTCGGCGTGCCGGTATTGCGCGATAGACCTGCTTGGTCGCCTCTACCAGATGCACGCCGGCAAACGGCGCCGACAGCGTTGCGCCCGTGCGCTCCCACGCGACCGCAGTCCGCAAGAACCAGCCGCGCGCGACCGGTGGCACGTAAAGCGCTTCACTCCAGCCGGTTGGCGTGAACCACGTCTCGCGCAGGAGCTGATTGATCTGGCTGCGCGAATAAGGCCGCCCATGACCGAACGGCGTTGTATCCGTTCGCGCCCAGACGCCGCGCCGGTTCGGGACGACCGCAAGCAACCGTCCGCCCGACGCAAGCACGCGCCACACTTCGCGCAGAAGTGCCCCTGGATCGTTCGTCATTTCCAGCGCGTGCACCAGCATCACGCGATCGACGGCGGAATCGGCGAGCGGCAGATCGCTTTCGTAGACAAGCGCGGAGAGCGCCGGGCGTGCGGTTGGCCATTTCACTACGCCCTGGCCGGCCGGCATGAATGCAAGGCAGCGCTCGGCCTCCTCGCGAAACAATCCGAGGTAAGGCGTCGCATAGCCGATACCGAGCACACGCTGACCGGCGGTATCGCCCCACAGTGCGCGGATGCCGCGTCCAATGAAGCGGCGAGCCACGACACCCAGCCGCTGGCCGTAAAAATTCCGCAGGTCGACGACGTCGATCGACATGCCGGCAAACTACCACGAAATGGTAAAGCGCTAACAACACGGGAACACGCGGGCGTACAACGTCATTCACCCGCGTGATACGATTAACCCACTGCAGAGTGCCAAAAAGGACCAAGCTCATGCCCGCGGAAATCCGCTTGTTTCGCTGCCGATCCGACAACTACGGCGTATTGCTGCATGACCCTGAAAGCGGGACAACCGCTGCGATCGATGCACCCGAAGCTGCACCAATCGAGGCCGCGCTGAAAGCGAGCGGCTGGAAGCTAACGGACATTCTGGTCACCCATCACCACGCCGATCACACGGATGGCATCCGCGCGCTGAAGGACAAATACAAATGCCGGGTCGTGGCGCCCGCCGCCGAAGCCTCAAAGATTCCAGCTGTCGACGAGACCGTGCGTGAAGGAGACAAAGTCAAGGTCGGCACGCTGTCCGCCAACGTTATTGAAACGCCGGGTCATACACTCGGCCATATCGCCTACTGGTTTCACGGCGAAAAAGTTGCCTTCGTAGGCGATACATTGTTCTCGATCGGTTGCGGCCGCGTAATTGAGGGCACGCCCGAGCAGATGTGGCAGTCGCTGGTCAAACTGCGCGATTTACCGAACGACACCGAGTTTTATTGTGGGCACGAATACACCGCCGCCAATATCAAGTTCGCCCGCACAATCGAGCCCAACAACAAGGCCCTTGCCGCGCGTGAAGCCGAGGCAAACAAGCAGCTTACGCAGAATGAGGCGACCATTCCGGCGACCATCGGCGAGGAAAGGCAGGCGAACCCGTTTCTGCGCGCCGACGTGCCGGAAGTTGCCGCCGGCATCGGGATGGCAGGCAAACCCGCCGCCGAGGTTTTCGCGGAAATCCGCGCCCGCAAGAACAAGTTCTAGCGCCCCATGCCTGACCCAACCGCGGCGGACATGATCCGCGCGCTCAAGCTCAAGCCGCATCCGGAAGGCGGCCACTATCGCGAAACATTCCGCGACTCGCGTCAACTGGATGGGCGGCCTGCATCGACCGCTATCCTATTCCTGCTTGCACGCGGCGAACGATCGCACTGGCATCGCATCGACGCGGTGGAGATCTGGCACTACTACGGAGGCGCCCCACTCAAGCTCGAAATTGTCGACGGATCCAAGGAAGAAATTTTCAGACTTGGCGCTGACATCCACGCCGGCGAGGTGCCGCAAGTGACGGTACCCGCGCGGGCTTGGCAGGCCGCCGAAAGCCTTGGAGACTGGACGCTGACCGGTTGTACTGTCGCGCCCGGCTTTTCGTTTGACGGGTTCGAATTGGCACCTGCGGGCTGGAAGCCCGTCAATCAAGGACGATAAGGAGGATTGTCGTGGCCACCCAACTTGACCAGGCACGCGATGTGCTCGCGCGCGCCAACAGAATTATTGCGAACGAGGGCGTGTTGGATGCATTCGGTCACGTCAGCATGCGTCATCCGACCGATCCAGGCCGCTATCTCCTCGCGCGTTCGCGCGCGCCCGAGCTGGTGCAGCCGGACGATATTCTGGAATTCACGCTCGATTCGCAGCCGGTTAGGTCAACCGATGTCCGGCTCTATGGCGAACGCGTCATACACGGCGGCATCTATCAAGCACGGCCCAACGTGAACGCTGTCTGCCACCACCATGCCCTGTCGATTCTACCTTTCTGCATATCCGGTATGGATCTCAAACCCGTCTATCATCTCGGGGCGACGCTTGGCGAGAAGGTACCATTTTGGGACTCCCGTGATGATTTCGGCGATACGAATCTCATCGTCGCCAAGCTGGAAGAAGGCGCGTCGCTTGCGCGTGCATTGGGCGAAAACTGGATTGTCCTGATGCGGCGGCATGGTGCAACCGTGGCCGGCGTCAGCCTGGAAGAGCTTACATTTCGTACGATCTACACCGCGCGCAATGCGGCGCTTCAGATTCAGGCACACACGCTCGGGCTTGTGTCGCCGCTCAACCTGGCCGAAACGCGCCTCGCCGGCGAATACAATCTGCGCCCCGGTCCGGTCATGCGTGCATGGGAGTACTGGAATGCGCGGCTTGATAAAGTCGAGGGCAGCGGCCGCCTCCGGGTGCACAAGCAAACCCCAAAAAAGTCTTCGCCTAGACGGACAACAAAACGCCGACGCTGAGAGCGCATGTTACTTGCGGCCAGCGGCCCGCATGCACCCAAGATAGCCCTCAAGCGCGTCGCTGCGGCGAAATTTCAAGCCTTCTCGTCTGTAGTACTTTGGAAACGCGACGCGCCCGCCATCCAACGTCTGGGTCCCGCCAGCCGCTTCGTTGGGACGCAACTTCAGCCCCTCGCGCTTGACGCCAACCGGCGGCGGGATGACGTGTCCGCCATTGCGTACGGCGCACGTGCAGGCAACCTTGTCGTAAATATCCTTGCAGCGCGGATCGACCTCCTGCGCAAACACGAACTGAGCGGTTGAGAGACAAACAATCGCTCCAACGATCAGAAAAGCCCCAGTGCGATTCCCGTCCGCCATTGTGTCCGAAATGCCTAGATAAAATATTGGCCGCCGTTAGCGGTCAGCGTCGAACCAGTGATCAGACCCGCTTCGTCCGACGCGAGGAACACGACGCAACGCGCGATTTCCTCCGGTTCGCCCAGGCGGCCAATCGGAATTTGCGGCAGGATGGATTTCTCCAGAACATCCTTTGGCACCGCCTGCACCATCTCGGTGTTGATGTAGCCCGGGCAGATCGCATTGACGGTGATGCCCGAGCGCGCAGCTTCCTGCGCCAGCGCCTTGGTGAATCCGAGTTCGCCGGCTTTGGCGGCGGAATAGTTCGCCTGGCCCATTTGGCCCTTCTGGCCGTTGATCGACGAGATGTTGACAATCCGACCGAACTTGCGCTCGCGCATGCCTTCAATAACAGGCCGGCACATATTGAAGAGCGATCCGAGATTTGTGTTGATTACCGCCGTCCACTGCTCTGGCTTCATGCGATGAAACATTGCGTCGCGTGTGATGCCGGCATTGTTAACGAGCACTTCAATGGAACCCACGTCGGTCTCGACCTTTTTGATACCCTCCGCGCAGGCTTCATAGGACGAGACGTCCCATTTGAAGACCGGAATCCCGGTCTCCGCCTTGAATTTCTGCGCGGCCTCGTCGTTGCCGCCGTAGTTCGCCGCAACCTTGTATCCGGCGGCCTTGAGCGCCTTGGCGATTGCTGCCCCAATCCCTCGAGTTCCACCTGTTACCAACGCAACGCGCGACATGACATCGTCCCCTCTAAACTATCTTCTAAAACAGCGTGGCCGGGACGTAGGCGTGCGAAGCACGCCGTCCTTCGGACGACTATGCCCGGCCATGACCTAAATCAACGCGGAAGCACGAGCCTATCGCTCGACGCACATCGCGATCCCCATGCCGCCGCCGATGCAAAGCGTAGCCAAGCCCTTCTTGGCATTACGCTTCTGCATTTCATAAAGCAGCGTCACCAGCACGCGCGCACCTGAGGCGCCGATCGGATGCCCGATGGCGATGGCGCCGCCATTGACGTTGACCTTCGACGTATCCCACCCGAGGTCCTTGTTGACCGCGCAGGCCTGGGCGGCGAATGCCTCATTTGCTTCGACAAGATCGAGGTCTTCCTTTTTCCAGCCCGCCTTCTTGAGCGCCGCCCGCGACGCCGGGATCGGGCCGGTTCCCATGATCGCAGGGTCGACGCCGGCCTGCGCCCAGGAAACAATGCGCGCAAGCGGAGTCTTACCGAGCTTCGCTGCCTCGGAAGCTTTCATCAGCACTACTGCCGCCGCGCCATCGTTGATGCCCGACGCGTTGGCCGCCGTTACGGAGCCTTCCTTATCGAAGGCGGGTCGCAACTTGGCGATCGAGTCAATCGTCACGCCGGATTTCGGATATTCGTCGGTATCGACCACGACATCGCCCTTGCGCGATTTGATCGTGACGGGCGTGATCTCGTCCTTGAACTTTCCTGCCTTTTGAGCCGCTTCTGCCTTGTTCTGCGAAGCGACGGCAAATTCATCTTGCTGCTGGCGGGTGATCTGCCACTGTTTGGCCACGTTCTCCGCGGTGTTTCCCATATGGTAGCCGTTGAAGGCATCCCACAGTCCATCCTTGATCATGGTGTCGATCATCTCGAACGACCCCATTTTCACGCCGCTGCGCAAATACTGGCAGTGCGGCGCCATGCTCATCGACTCCTGGCCGCCGGCGACGACAATTTCGGAGTCGCCGTTGAGAATGGCCTGGTAGCCAAGCGCGACTGCGCGCAGGCCGGAACCGCATAACTGGTTCACACCCCAGGCAGGGGTCTCGACCGGAATTGCCGCCGCAATTGACGCCTGCCGCGCCGGATTCTGTCCCTGTCCAGCGGTAAGAATTTGCCCCAAGATTACTTCACTGACGCGGGCGCCTTCGACACCCGCCCGGTCCATCGCCGCCTTGATGGCGGCCTTTCCCAGCTCATGGGCCGGAAGATTTGCAAATGCCCCGTTGAAAGCGCCGACCGGAGTACGGGCCGCGCTCACAATGACGATATCGTCTTTCATCAGAAGCTCCTGTTAAGTCAGACTCTGGGGCATTCACTGGTTTTTCGGCACTGCCGCATCCTCGGTAGACCAAGCCTGTCTGTCAACTCGACCCGCCACTCAGATATTCGCGACAATTGGTGCTTTTTCGACCTTTCCGCAAGAGATGCCGAAGCCGTTCCGGCGCTGCCGCGGTGCCACAAAACGGTGGCCCAGCGAAGCGGAAATTGGCTATGCTCAAAGCCTGGGCAGGGGAAACGTGTGAACGACATGTCAGAGGATAAAAAAGAGCCGATCACGATAAAAAAATATGCCAACCGGCGGCTCTACAATACCGGAACAAGCACTTACGTGACGCTCGAAGACCTCGCCGCCATGGTCAAAAAGGGCGAGGATTTCGTTGTCTACGACGCCAAAACCGGCGAAGACATAACGCGCTCGGTCCTCGCGCAAATCATCTTTGAGCAGGAAAATAAAGAAGGACAAAGCCTGCTTCCGATCACATTTCTCCGGCAGCTGATCCGCTTTTACGGCGACAGCATGCAAATGCTCGTTCCCCGTTTCCTCGAAGCTTCGATTGAATCGCTGTCGAAGGAGCAGGGAAAGTTTCGCGAGCAGATGGCCCAAGCTTTTGGCGTCGGCGCCTTCGGCCCCCTCGAGGATCAGGTACGCCGCAACATGGAAATGTTTGAGAAGACATTCGCTATGTTCGCGCCGTTTGCACGGGGCCAGGGGAAGCCCACCGACAAGACGCAAAATTCAAGCGCTGGGTCGGGCAGCGAGATGGACGATCTCAAACGTCAGCTCGATGAAATGCAAAAGCGTTTAGACAAGCTCGGCGGTAAGGACTAAGGCGGTGGCCTGCTACCGTGCCGTTTTGGAACGCGGGACCGTCTGAACGCGTTTCTTAGCGCGACGCGGTCTGTATCGACCGCAAGTCGTCAGACCTTGTGACATGGTGGGAGTCGTAAGTGCCGTCGCGGTTAATCGCGCGCGGCATGCTGTTTGCACTTTCGAATGCGGATGGATTCAGGTGTCCTGAATTGAGACGGCAAGATGCTTATTGGTGAAGTTAACGGGTCACAATCTCGGCGACCTCATCCTGCGATGAGCGCGCCGGAGAATGATAGCGAACGCACGGGATTGGAGAGCCGTGCGCTCGTCGCGCTTGACCCATTGCAAGGTCGTTCTGGACCCGCGGCCAATCATCGCTACGCGCCATTCGTCGCCCATCTGGTTGCCACAAAAGATCAGCATCCACAGACGCGTGGACGCCGGCGCGCCGATCCGAACGATGCGTTGGCTGCGTATCGAGCAACAGCTGCTTTGACGGCTTAATAGCCGAGCGCGCAACCGTCTTTGCGCGGCTCCGAGCCGGCAATCAACACGCCGCGATCCCAGTCGATCTTGATCGTCTGCGCGCCGCCCCACGGCGATGTTGCCATGACGACGTCATGGCCGCGTGCTTTCAATCCTTCGATTGTTGTCGCCGGCGCGCCCCGCTCAACGTCGGTGTTTTCGCCCTCAAAGAAGAACCGAGGCGCATCGATCGCCTGTTGTACATCCATACCGTAATCGAGCATGTTAAGAACAATCTGGACATGGCCCATGGGCTGATAGTGGGCGCCCATCACGCCAAAGCTCATATCGCAGCGGCCGTCTCGCATGGCGAGGCCCGGAATGATCGTGTGCATCGGGCGTTTGTCCGGACCAAAAGTATTGGGATGATCCGGCTCGAGCCTGAAGCAAGCTCCACGGTTGGTCAGCATGATCCCGGTCCGCTCCGTGCAGACGCCGACACCAAAACTGGAGTAGAGAGAATTAATGAACGAGACCGCCCTGCGGTCGCGGTCGACGACAGTGAGATAAACCGTATCGTTGCCCGGCGCGGGGGCGCTTGGCAGCTTCGACCGTTTTTTCATGTCGATCAGCGACGCAAGCCTTTTGCTGAAGCCTTTATCGAGCAATCTCGCCACCGGCATGCGCATGTGCGCGTTATCGGCAATATGAGTGTCACGGATTGCGTAGCCGAGCCGGGCCGCTTCGAGCACAAGATGAAACCGGTCGGTGCCGAAAGGGTCGAGTGAGGCGACGTCGAAGTTTTCCAGAATATTGAGCATCACAAGCGCGGTGAGCCCCTGCCCGTTCGGCGGAATCTCCAGTATGTCGAGCCCGCGATAGTTCGTTGAAATTGGCTCGACTGCATCGCCACGGTGGCGCGAGAAATCTTCGGCCGTGAGAAAGGAGCCCCGCGCGGCGAGTGTTTTCGTCATGTCCGTGGCGATGTCCCCCTCGTAGAAGGCGCGCGCACCTTTTGCCGCAATCGCCTTGAGCGTTGCGGCAAGCGCCGGGAAACGGATCACATCGCCCTCATTGGGCGCTGCGCCATTAAACAAATAATGCCTGGACGCGCCGGGATCAGCTTTGAGCTTGCCCACGTGCTTCCTCCAGTCAAACGCGACACGCGGCGCCACCGGAAACCCGCCTTCGGCATATTTGATCGCCTGCGCCAGCGCGCGGTCGAGACCAAAGCGTCCGTGCGTTTTCAGGATCGCCTCCCAGGCATCGACAGCACCTGGGACAGTTACGGCATGAATCGAGTTGCCAATCTCGCTCATTCCTTTGTCGCGCAACGCCTGGCCGGATGCCTTTGCACCGGCACGTCCGGAACCGTTGTATCCCCACACTGGCTTGCCGGGCTGCGAGATCAGGCAGAAACAATCGCCGCCGATGCCGGTCATGTGCGGCTCGACCACGCACAATACCGCAACCGCCGCCACCGCGGCATCAGCCGCCGTGCCGCCCGCACGCAGCGTATCGACGGCGGCGAGCGTCGCGAGCGGATGCGAGGTCGCCGCCATGCCTTCGCAGGCGATAACGGACGAGCGGCCGGGCAGCTGAAAATCGCGGCTCATGAAAAAACCAGAACGGCAGGGGCGATCAGGACGATACGCGCTCGACGCCCTCGACCGTAAGGTCTCGTTGAGCGGAACGCAAAGTTATTGCGAAGCCGCCGAGCACATCGATGAAGCTTACGACCAGCAGCAGGAAGAAGGTCGCGGTGGCGGCTTGCTTGACGAGGATAAATTCGACGATCATGCCGAGAAACAGAATGAGTGACAGCGCATGATCGACGACGGTGCGGACACCAATGCGCGTCGACTTCATGATTTCACCGAACAGCAGCAGGATCGCCAGCACGAGAAGCATGTCCCCGGCCGACATTGTCCAATCGGCGCTGGATACCATGTGCACAGTGCTTACTGTTCCGGTCCAGGATACGCCCGGCATCAGAAAGGCAATGATGTTGTAGATGGCGAACGGAACCAGCAGCAAAGGAAAGCCGAGCATAAACATGGCGCAGCTTCCCCTCGGGCCCCGGCCCCCGCGCTATGCCTCGGTCTTGGGCTTCAGGACCTGGCGGCCTTTGTACATTCCGGTCTTCAGGTCGATGTGGTGCGGGCGGCGCAATTCACCGGAATCCTTGTCCTCAACATAGGCCGGCCGCTTGAGCGCGTCGGCGGAGCGGCGCATGCCGCGGCGCGACGGCGAGGTTTTTCTTTTCGGCACAGCCATGGAACGAAACTCCTGAAAAAGCGCGATCTTTTGATTTGAAGCCGGGCTTATAGAGGAAGGCGCACGTCAAGGCTAGTGTCTTTGCCGCAGGCATGAGGCGGCCCCCGGAGCCCGCTCGGCGCGGGCAACGTAAAGACCGGCGAGCCGGCGCAACCCAGGGCCAGGCTGCCGCGCGTTTCTCACTGCCGGATTAGGCAACATCGCCGTCAAAAGTGCGGCCTGATAGCGAGAGACATCACTTGCCGACTTGCCGAATGCACGCCGCGCGCCGGCCTCAACGCCGAATTCACCATTCGGACCCCATTGAGCGACATTGAGGTAAATTTCCATGATGCGGCGCTTCGGCAATACCAGATCGATCCAAAGCGCCAGCGGAAATTCCAGCGTCTTGCGCACATAGCTTCGGCCCTGCCAAAGAAACAGATTCTTTGCCAACTGCTGCGTGATGGTCGAGCCGCCGCGCATTTCATCGAAGTCGTCGGCCTCCGCGATCGCTTCGCGTATCTCAGCCAGGTCCACTCCGTGGTGGCTGCAAAAACGCCCGTCCTCCGCTATGATGACTGTAAGCGGCAATGCCGGTGAAACACGGCTGAGCGGAACAGGATGGCGCTCGACCCTCGCCCCACTCACCCGGCGCCAGAGCATCGCCGTCGAGACCGGGTCGACCACGGCGTAAATCGGGGTGAGCGCATAGGGAAGCAGCACGAGTGCCAAAATCGCGATCATAAGGACACGCAGCCCGCGGCGTAACCGCGGCCTATTCCACGTACCCGATCTTTTATCCGACCCGTCCATCTGTCCCAGCCTAACCCATTCGATCTGCGAATGACCCCACTTTGCGGGAGCGGGAGTAGCAGCTATCAATGCCACGATGAAAAACGATACCGCCCGCTTTACCGATCGTCTCGCCGCAACTGCACGTGACATTGAGACGCTGCTCGACCGGCTCCTGAGTCCAGCGGTGCTGAGCAGCGAGACGGCGCGGCCGCCGCGCCTTGTGGCGGCCATGCGTCACGCGGCGCTGGATGGAGGAAAGCGCCTGCGCCCTTTCCTGGTGGTGGAGACCGCGGCCCTATTCGATGTGGATCGAGCCGGCGCCCTTATGGCCGGCGCCGCGCTTGAGCTCATCCATTGCTATTCGCTGGTGCATGACGATTTGCCGGCGATGGACAACGATGATCTGCGCCGTGGAAGGCCGACGGTACATAAAGCGTTCGACGACGCGACTGCGATTCTTGCCGGCGACGCACTGCTGACCCTCGCCTTTGACGTCATGGCGCGCACCGAGGTGCATCCCGACGACGCCGTGCGCACTGCGCTCGTACTCGAACTCGCACGTGCATCGGGCCTTGGCGGCATGGCGGGCGGCCAGATGCTCGATCTCGCGGCCGAAGGCCGGTTTGATAACAAGCGTGCGCTCGGCGAAAAAGAAATCGTGACATTGCAGGCCATGAAGACCGGTGCCTTGATCCGTTTCGCCTGCAGCGCCGGCGCAATTCTCGGAAAAGCGGATACAACGACGCGCGCGAACATTGCGCGATACGGTTCCGCAATCGGCCAGGCATTCCAGGTCGCCGACGACTTGCTCGACGTTGAAGGCGATGCAAAGACGCTGGGCAAAGCGTCCGGCAAAGACGCAGCGGCTGGCAAAGCGACGCTTGTGGCGGCTTTGGGCGTCGACGGCGCGCGCGACCGCCTCAATGAATTGGTCGCGGAGGCCAGCGCGGCCTTGGCCTCTTTCGGTGAAAAATCAGATACACTGCGTGCTGCCGCTCGCTTCATCGCGGAGCGGAAGGCCTGAACCGCGCGTAAGGATTGCGACATGGCCAAAAGCAAGCCGACGCGGCCGCTTTCGCCCCTTGCGGTGCGCATTGTCAGGCTGCACGCCAAACTCGTAATTGCCATCATCATCGCCACTGCCGTAGCCGCTGGAATGGCGCCGTTTGGCATCAACCTGCCGGCGCGTGTGCTGACCGGATGGGATGTCGGCATTGCCGTCTATCTGGTTCTGACATTTTCCATGATGTGGCGCGCGGACGTCTCGCGTATCCGCCGACGTGCGGCGGAGCAAGATGAAGGCGCTACTTTCATATTGTTGTTGTCGATCGTCGCCACGTTCGCCAGCCTCGTTGCCGTCGTATTTGCACTGGGCGGAGCGAAGCAGGGCACTCAATACGGTGCGACATCACACGTGCTGTTGGCGATAGCGACAATCCTGCTGTCGTGGACTTTCGTGCATACGATTTTTTCGTTCCACTATGCCCATGAATATTACGGTGAACGCGGCGACGGACAAATCGGCGGATTGCATTTCCCCAATGATGACAAGCCGGACTATCGAGATTTCCTCTATTTCTCGCTCGTCATCGGCATGACGTCGCAGGTTTCCGACGTCAGCATCAGCAGCAAGGTCATTCGCCGCGTGGCTTCCATTCACGGTGTGCTGTCATTTTTCTTCAATCTGGTGGTTCTGGCACTGACAGTGAACATGGTGGCGAACTTGATATGACCGGAATCATCGAAACGCTGCTTTTCATGTTGGCGGTTTTGGCGGGCGTGGCAGTTGCAGCACAGCGACTGAAGATCGCGCCCTCAATCTTGTTGGTGATCGCCGGCATCGGTATGGCCATGGTTCCGGGACTGCCGAGAATCCAGCTTGCGCCGGAAATTGTTCTGCTCGTTATATTGCCGCCACTAATCTACTCCGCCGGCGTTTCTATGAGCTGGCGGGAGTTTCGTTTTAACTTGCGGCCAATCACATTGTTGGCGTTCGGCTGCGTCGTTTTCACGACTTGCGCCGTCGCGGTCGCCACGCACTACCTGCTGAAGTTCGATTGGGCGATCGGATTCCTGCTCGGCGCCATCATTGCACCGCCCGATGTCGTCGCTCCATTGGCGATCGCGCGCCGCTTGGCCCTGCCACGGCGGCTTTTGGTTGTATTGGAAGGCGAAGGGCTGGCAAACGATGCGACCGCGCTGATCCTCTATCGCTTCGCGGTAGCAGCCGCGGTAACCGGAACATTTTCCCTGCCGCAGGCGGCCGGCACGTTCACACTCATCGTGATCGGCGAGATCATGTTCGGGATTATCGTCGGCTGGCTGAGCTTGCGTTTGCGGCAGTGGGCCGGGGAGCCGCGTGTCGAGATCACGCTGTCATTGATGACGCCCTATCTCGCGTTTTGGGTCCCGGAGCATCTCGGCGGCTCCGGAGTTCTGGCGACAGTCGCGTGCGGTCTTTACGTGAGTTGGAACGGCCCGAGACTGATCTCATCCGCTACGCGCCTGCAGGGCATCTTTTTCTGGGATTTACTGGTCTATCTCGTTGAAGGGCTAGTTTTCCTTCTCACTGGCTCGCAGGCGCGGGCATTGCTCGACCGGGTACAGGGCTTTTCTGTCGGGGAATTGATCATTGCGACGGCATGGATCACGCTGATCGTAATCGCTGCACGATTCATCTGGGTTTTCCCGGCAACTTATATTCCGCGCTGGATCAGCCCCGCACTCGCGAGACGCGATCCGGCACCTCCGTGGCAAGGACCCTTTACGATCGGATTTGTCGGCGTGCGCGGTGTCGTTTCGCTCGCCGCTTCACTCGCAATCCCTTATGCCCTCGCCAACGGTCAACCGTTTCCGCACCGCGATCTGATTCTCTTTGTGACTTTCGGCGTGATCGTAATCACGATCGTCGGACAGGGGCTGATGTTACCGTCGGTTCTCCAGTGGCTTGGCATTACACGTCTTGGCCTTGAAGAACGTTCGGGAGAAGTTCAGTCGGAACTTGAGGCGCGCGTGGCCGCGCTTGAGCAGGTGGAAAGCCGGCTTGAAAAGTTCATCAAAGAGCGCGAATTGCCGGACGAGGTTATTGCGCTCCTGCGCACACGCAATCAGAGCCGCAGACAAATTCTGCCTGGCAATATGGCCGACGGTCTCGATCACATGCGCCAGAGCGCCGCGCTGAAGAAAGAGCTGATCGATGCCGAGCGCGACTTCATCTATCAGCTGCTGCGCGACGGAAAGATCACCGACGAGGCCCGCCGTCGCATCGAATATGAGCTCGACCTAGAGGAAGCGGGGGTCGCCAATCGCGGTCGTGATGGTGGCGGCTGGATGTAGCCGTCCTCTTCAGCGCGCCCTGTTCACCAGCACAAGGCCGATGGCAACAAGAGCGACTGCGGCGGCAAATGCCGTGGTCAGGGGCTCGTTCAGCACCAAATGTCCGGCAGCCACGCCAAACAGTGGCGTGAGGAAGGTGAAAGCCGAAAGCCGGGTCGCCGAATAACGCGCAATCAGTGCGAACCAGATGACGAACGTCACGCTGACGACCCAGACGGTTTGATAGACCATGGAACCGATCGCCAACGGCGACGGCATGGCGGTCATGCGTTCGCCGACTGCGAATGCGGCGATCGCCATAATTGGCCCGGAGACGACGAGCTGATAGAGCATCACTTTTTCGGCAGACGCACGCGTCAATGCACTGGCCTTGATGGTCAGCGTTGTCGCCGCCCAGAACAGCGCGCCGCCCACCATCATTGCATCGCCGATATGCTGACGCGGGTCGAGAGCCGGCGTCGGCAAGCCGAACGCGATCAGCATGCCGGCGAATGACATGCCGAGACCCAGCCATTGCGCCGCACCGAATCGATCGGCTGGGAGAACGATGCGCGCGCCGATCACGACAAAGAAGGGCGCAAGATAAATGAATAAAACGGCGCGCGTTGCCGTCGTGTAGAGGAGGCCCTGATAGATCAGAATGAACTCGATCGCGAACAGTGCGCCGGCGGCCAGTCCGTACCAGAGCGTGCCGTCGCGATCGAAAAGCGGGATGCCGCGCAGCCGGCACCAGGCTGCGATCAGAAAAGCCGCGACAAACGACCGGATCGCGGCCTGCATGAGGGGCGGAATGTCGTGAATTGCAAGCTTGGTCGCGACCTGATTGAAACCCCAGGACAGACATAGGACGACAACGATTCCGGCGGCGAGCGCGTCGAGCGGACGTGTGGTTGAGGTGTAAGCGGGCGTAGATGACAAATGCGGCTCTAATTTCAATTACGCCGCCTTGCAGTGCGCGCAAATACCGGAAATCTCGATGACCGGCGTCTTAGGAACGAAGCCTGCCGCACGGGAGGCACTTTTGATCGTATCGGCGACTGCGGCCGACGCGGCCTCGCCGACCGCACCGCACTTTTCACAGATCAGGAATACGACCGGATCGCTGCTGTCGTGATTGTGCACGCAGGCGATGAAGGCATTGCGGCTTTCGATTCGATGCACCAGATCCTGCTCGCGTAGGAAATCGAGAGCTCGATAAATGGTGATCGGAGCCGGCCGCGCGCCCCGCCCCGCCAGGCGGTCGATGAGCTCATAAGCCCCGAGCGGATGATGGCTTGCCAACAGGGCCTCGAGCACACGCCGGCGCATCGGCGTCAGCCGTTCCTTGCGGGCGGCACAGATCACTTCGGCATGTGCGATGGCGTCGTTCGCGCAGCGCCTGTGATCGTGGTCGGGCTTGGGGAATATCGAGTGCGCGGACGATTTTCGGGTCACTGACGTGTTCCGCCTTCCTACTCAAGTCTAACGTCAAATAACTGCAAATTCTAAGTCCTGAGCATATATATTGCACTGCAGCAAGAATACGGGCAGGTTCCATAGCATCATTTTGACGCCCGCCGCCGATGCTTCCGCGGCACCACCCGATCGAGGACGGCATGCTTAAAGGCAAGACAGCTCTGGTCACCGGCTCAACCTCCGGCATCGGCCTCGCCACTGCGCGCGCGCTCGCGCAGGACGGCGCCAATATCATGATCAACGGCTTCGGCGACACAGCCCAAATTGAGAAAATCCGCACCGAAATCGAAAAAGAATTCGGTGTGAAGGCACGTTACTCGCCGGCCGACATGAGCAAGCCGGCCGAGATCGTCGAAATGATCCGCACTACGGAGAAGGAGTTCGGCTCGCTCGATGTCCTGGTCAACAATGCCGGCATTCAGCACGTTGCCAACATCGAGGACTTCCCGATCGAAAAATGGGACGCGATCATTGCGATCAACCTCTCATCATCATTTCACACTATTCGTGCGGCAATGCCTGGCATGAAAACGAGAAAATGGGGCCGCATCATCAACATCGCATCCGCGCATGGCCTGGTGGCCAGCGTGCAAAAAGCGGCCTACATCTCAGCCAAACATGGGCTTGTCGGACTGACAAAAGTGGTCGCGTTGGAGGCTGCGAATGCTGGCGTGACTTGCAATGCCATCTGCCCCGGATGGGTGCTGACAGCTTTGATCCAGCAGCAGATCGACGCGCGAGCCAAGGCCTCGGATAAGAGCGTGCGCGACGCGGAAATAGCGCTGCTGTCGGAGAAACAACCGATGCACCAATTCACGAAGCCGGAAAGCATTGGAGCGCTCGTTGTCTTCCTATGTAGCGACGCGGCGGCGACAATTACCGGCTCCGCTTACTCGATTGACGGCGGCTGGGTGGCGCAGTGAAACGCAGGCAATGATCGAACTCCTCGCGCGCGCATTCGGTGGCGGCAAATCAGAAAAGCCGAAAGCCGGCAAACGCATCAATCTGGCGCTGCAGGGCGGCGGCGCGCTGGGCGCATTTACCTGGGGTGTGCTCGACCATCTCCTCGAGGATGGCCGGCTGACGATTGAGGGAATCTCCGGCGCATCGGCCGGTGCAGTCAACGCCATCATATTGGCCGACGGCCTCGCTCGCGGAGGACCGGAAGAAGCGCGCAAGCGTCTCGCAGATTTCTGGCGCGCGGCCAGTTTCGGCGGCAACCTGCCGGACCTTCAGCGCCGCGCGGTTGACCGGCTGTTTTCATTCTGGCCGATTGAAGATACCCCGGTCGGTTTGTGGATGCAGGCACTGACCCGCTATCTGTCGCCCTACGACTTCAACCCGCTCAATATCAATCCATTGAAGGATCTGATTGGCCGTTTCGTCGATTTCGAGGCGGTCCGGGCGGCCAAGAACTTGCAACTGTTTGTGTCCGCGACCAACGTGAGGACCGGTGAGCTGCGCGTATTCAGACGCGATGAAATGACTGCTGACATGATCGTGGCGTCGGCGTGCCTGCCGCATCTTTTCCGCGCCGTCGAGATCGATGGCGAGTCGTATTGGGACGGCGGCTACGTCGGAAATCCGGCGCTCTATCCTCTGGTCGGCGCAACCGAGACGGAGAATCTTTTGCTGGTCCAGATCAATCCGTTGCAACGCAAGCAGGTGCCGAAGACGCGCGACGAGATCATGGCGCGGATCAATGAAATCACATTCAACTCCTCGCTGATGTCGGAGCTGCGCGGCCTTACTTTCGTCGGCGAACTGATCGACGAGGGCAAGCTGCCGCGCGGGACCGGCGTCGGACAATATCGCAGGATCAATTTTCATCGCATCGCCCTAACCGAATCGGCGCAGGCGCTGGACACGGCGAGTCAAATGAACACCGACTATGACTTCTTCGAGATGTTGCGCACCAACGGCCGCCGGGCCGCGCGCCGTTTTCTCGATGCGCATTACGATGACATCGGTGTGTGTTCCAGCTTGGAATTCAAGACCACGACCGGACCTGCCAGTGGGTGATATACTTGCGCGTATGACGGCGCTCTCCGCCGAAATCGGTCAGACGGTCCTCGACATTGTCGTTGCCGACATCACGACCCTGGACGTCGACACCATCGTAAACGCCGCCAATCGCTCGCTGCTCGGCGGCGGCGGCGTGGATGGCGCCATTCACCGCGCGGCGGGTCCGGATCTGTTGGCCGAATGCCGCACCCTCGGCGGCTGCGAACCCGGGTCCGCCAAGATCACGCGAGGCTATCGGCTCAAGGCCAGACACGTGATTCATGCCGTCGGCCCGGTTTGGGGAGGAGGCGACAAAGACGAGGAAGGGCTGCTGACGGGCTGTTATCGCGCGGCACTGGATCTTGCCGCTGCCAACAAGTTGCGATCGATCGCCTATCCCGCAATTTCGACGGGCATCTACCGCTTCCCGGCTGACCTTGCCGCGCGCATTGCAGTGGGAACCGTCGCCTCCGAGATCGCCGGGCGCCCTCTCGGCATGACGCGGGTCGTCTTTTGCTGTTTCTCACCCGACAGCGCGGAGCATCACAAGAACGCGTTTGCCGGATTGGGACTGGTGTGACGCTTTCGGTCAGACCTTCGGGTCCACATCCAGTCTTACGATCCAGTTCTCGAGCCCCGCTTTCATGGCCGGGTAGAGCTTCAGCACCTCCGGATCATGGCCAGGCACAATGTGATGGCGCGAGCTCGCGAGCTTCTTCAGCGTCTTGTAGCCCTCGAGCGTGTCACCAACGCTGTAGGTGATCGGAAACACGCGGCCCTCGTCGATATGCGAGTAGAGGTGGCACGAGTCGGAAGCGACAACGACATGGCCGCGCTTCGTCTTTACGCGCACGCATTGCAGGCCTTTTGAATGCCCCCCAACCTTGTGCACGGTGATTCCGGGGGCGAGCTCCTCGACACCATCGTGAAATTCCACGCGGTACGCGAAGACCTTTCTGACCATCGCTAATACATCGCTTTCGCTGAACGGGATGCGCAACATTTGGTGGCACATGCAGCGGCCCGTCGCATAAGCCATTTCAGTATCCTGGATGTGGTAGCGCGCGTTGGGGAACAGATCGTAGTTGCCTGCGTGATCCCAATGCATATGTGTCGCGATCACATGGTCGACCTTGTCGGGTGCAACGCCAAGCGCCTGCAAGCCTTCGCCGACCGGATGGATGATCTTGCGCGCGCGTTCCTTGGCCGCCACGTCATCAAAGCCTGTGTCGCAGACGAAAGTGCCGTGCGGACCCTTGATGACCCAGACGTAGTAGGCGATCGACGTCATCTCATCGTGCGGATCGCCAAAGATGTAATTCTCCGAGCGCTTGCGGGTATGGGTTGCGTAGCAGACGGCGTAAACTTCGTGAATGTCGTCACTCATCGTTTCTTCTCCGTTCCCACGATGACGCCGGCGCGCTTCTCGATCATCTTGACGATGGCGGTGAAATCGCTGTCGCCGCCATATTCAGCGTTCGTCGTTTCCCATTGATCAAGCACCGCGTTCATCACAGCGCTGGGAACGTTCAGCGCCTTGGCTTCGTCGAAGCACAGGCGCACATCCTTGAGCATCAACGCCGTGGCAAAGCCGTAGTTGAACGTGCGCGGCAGGATCGCCTGCGGAAATTTTCCGTCCGATGCGGTGGTGCGGCCGGATCCGGCGTTGATCACATCAATCATTACGGCAGGGTCGAGTCCCGCCTTGACGCCCATGGCCACCGCCTCGGAGGTGGCCGCCATCGCGGTTGCCGAGAGGAAGTTGTTTGCAAGTTTCATCGTCTGCGCCATGCCGGGTTTCTCTCCGATGACGAAGACCTTTCCGAAAACGGCGAGCGCATCTTTCACCAGATCGATTTCGGCCTTCGGCCCCGAGACCATGACCGCCAGCGTTCCCTTTGTTGCACCACCGACGCCGCCGCTGACCGGTGAGTCGATCTGCACGATGTTTTTCTTCGCCAGCGCAGCCGCGATCTTCGCCGCAACCCGCGAGCCGGTGGTCGACAGATCGATGAAGCGCTTGATGCGCTTGCCGTGAATAACGCCGCCTTCGCCGGTCGCCACCTTTTCGGAGATCTGCAACGAGGGAAGACTCGCCATGACGGTTTCGACGCGGTCGGCGACATCGGCGGGCGATGACGCAAGCTGGGCTCCCATTGCAACCAAGGGAGCGACCGCGTCGTTGCGCGTATCGTAGACGACGAGCTTGTAGCCGGCCTCGATGAGGCGGCGCGCCATCGGCTGTCCCATGTTGCCGAGGCCGATAAATCCGATGTCCATGAAGTGAGTTCCTGTCAGGTGAAGTGCGAAGGCCGCGACTCTGCCCGAACACCGGTGCGCGCGTCATCCGCGAGGGGTTGTTCCGGCTGCCCGGCAACCCAGGCGCTAATATTCCTTTAAAATCATTGATTTAGATCGCGGCCAGACCCCCTTAAGACAGAAATTCATTCCGGATGATTTCCGTGTGCTCGCCGAGTGCGGGAATCGGACCGTAGGTCCGCTCCTGCCCCGCGCGCACCGGGGCCGGCGCCGGCATACTGACCGGTCCGCTCGGCGCGCCGACTGTGATCCGGCGCAGGTGCGCATGCTTCGACAGGAGCTCCCAGTCGTTGACGCGTGCAAAGGCGATATCGGCGGCTTCGAGCTTCTTCATCAGTTCGGCGACATCGTGCTTGGCGAAACTGGTTGCGACTTTCACATCCGTCTCCTTGCGATTCTCGACACGCTTCGGATTGGTCGCGAATTTTGCGTCTTTGCCGAGCGCAGGCTCGCCTAGAACTTTCTCCGCCAGCACGCGCCATTCGCGATCGTTCTGGATTGCAATCAGAATGTCGGCACCGTCGCGACTCTTGAACACGCCGTAAGGCGCGATCGCCGCATGTGCTAGTCCGATGCGCTTGAACGGCGTGCCGCCCTCCCCGTGCAGGAGCGGCACGGTCATCCACTCCGCCATGGCGTCGAACATGGACACGGAAATTTCCGCGCCCTCATTCGTCGTGGAGCGCGCAATCAGGGCTTCGAGAATAGCCTCATAGGCATTCAGGCCTGCAGCCACATCGACGATGGAGACGCCGACCCGGGCCGGGCCTTCAGGCCCGCCCGTCACCGATGAGACGCCGGATTCAGCCTGGATCAGGAGGTCGTAGGCTTTACGCTGAGCGTAAGGGCCGCTCTCTCCGTAGCCTGAAATCGAGCAGCAGATCAGCTGCGGATATTGCTTGCGCAGGCGCGACATCGGGAAGCCGAGCTTGGCAAGGGCGCCGGGCTTCAAATTCTGCACGAACACGTCGGCTTTCTTGAGCATCGCTTCCAGAAGCGCCTTGTCCTCGGCCTTGCCGAGGTCGAGCACCACCGACTGTTTGCCGCGATTGAGCCAGACGAAATTGGCGCTCTCGCCATGCACGACGTGATCGTACTCTCGAGCGAAATCACCCTCGGGCCGCTCCACCTTGATGACGCGCGCACCGGCGTCGGCAAGGCGGCACGTGCACTGCGGCGCTGCCACCGCCTGCTCGACTGAAACGACAAGAAGGCCGGAGAGCGGCAACGCCATCTCAGTACGACCGGGGCAGGCCAAGCACATGCTCGGCCAGATAAGAGAGGATCATGTTGGTCGAGATCGGCGCCACCTGATAGAGACGCGTTTCACGGAACTTGCGCTCGATATCGTATTCCTCTGCAAAGCCGAACCCGCCGTGGGTCTGCACGCACATGTCGGCGGCGGCCCAGGACGCGTCAGCCGCGAGCAGTTTCGCCATGTTGGCTTCCGCGCCGATATCCTCGCCGGCGTCGTATTTACGCGCGGCCTCGTGCACCATCAGTTCGGCGGCGCGCATCTGCGCGTAGGCACGCGCAATTGGGAACTGAACGCCCTGATTTTGTCCGATCGGCCGGTCGAACAGCGAACGATCCTTGGCGTACTGCGTCGCCTTGGCGATGAACCACTTGGCGTCGCCGATGCATTCCGCGGCGATCAATATTCGCTCGGCGTTCATGCCTGAGAGGATGTAACGGAACCCCTGGCCTTCGTCGCCGATCAGGTTTTCCGCCGGCACGCGCAGATCGTCGAAGAAAATCTGCGTGGTTGCGTGGTTCATCATTGTGCGGATCGGATTGATGGAGATACTCGCGCCTTGCGCGAGCCGCATATCCACCAGAAACACCGACAAGCCGTCCGTGCGCTTTTTTGCCTGTTCCTTCGGAGTGGTGCGCGCGAGCAGCAGCATCAGATCGGAATGTTCGGCGCGCGAGGTCCAGATCTTCTGGCCATTGATGACGTAGTGATCGTTGCCTTCGCGCTTCGCCGTCGTGCGCAGGGACAGCGTGTCGGTGCCGGACGTCGGCTCGGTGACGCCGAAGGCCTGCAGACGCAGCTCGCCGCTCGCGATCAACGGTAGGTAGCGCTCTTTCTGCGCGTCGCTGCCATGCCGCAGGATCGTGCCCATCGTGTACATCTGCGCGTGACAGGCGGCGCCGTTGCCACCGGAGGCGTGCACTTCCTCAAGAATTGCCGCGGCCGCACCCAGATTCAGGCCGCTGCCGCCGTATTCTTCGGGAATTAAGGCCGCCAGGTAGCCGGCCTCGGTGAGCGCGGCGACAAACTCGGTCGGATAGGCCCTCTCACGATCAAGGCCGCGCCAGTACTCGCCCGGAAACTTCGCGCAGAGCGCGCGCACGCTGCTGCGAATGTCGGCAAACTCATCATGCTCCGCCGCGCGCTTTTTCATGGTCCCACTCTATGCAGCCGATAGCGCCTGACAAGTGCGCCTAGATCGGGTCCCAATTGAACACGTCTTCCGAGCGCTCCAGCGGCGTGAACAATGATGCAAAAGCCGGATTTAGCTCGACTGCAATCTGTTCCGGCGTCCATCCACCGGCGCGGCTGATGGTCTTTACCGGCCGCGGCTGGTTGAACAGGTAGATCTCGTTGTTGCGGACCGAAAGAATCTGCCCGGTGATGCCGCTGGCCGCATCGGAGCCAAGGAACACGGCAAGCGGCGCGATCTTTTCCGGTGTCATGCGCTGAAACGCCTCGATGCGGCGCTTGTCCTGTTCCGATTGAGCGGGAATCGACTCAATCATGCGCGTGAAGGCAAACGGTGCAATACAGTTCGACCGCACGTTGAACCGGGCCATGTCGAGCGCGATGCCGCGTGAGAGACCCATAATGCCGAGCTTCGCGGCCATATAGTTCGCCTGCCCGAAGTTGCCGACCAGGCCGGACGTCGACGTCATGTGTACAAAGGCACCGGAGTTCTGCTCGCGGAACAACGGCGCGACCGCGCGACTCATGTTGAACGAGCCATTGAGATGCACGGCGATCACGTCGGACCAGTCCGACCAGCTCATCTTGTGAAAAATCACATCGCGCAGGATGCCGGCATTATTGACGAGAATGTCGATGCGGCCGAAGGCTTCGAGCGCTATTTTTACAATGGCTTCCGCATTTTTTGGCTCGGTGATCGAAAGCGTCGACGCGATCGCTTCACCGCCGACTTTTTTTATGGCGTCGACCGTCTCCTGTGCCGGGCCGGTGTCGCTGCCTTCTCCCTGCAGGCTGGCGCCGATATCGCAAACCACGACGCGCGCACCCTCTTTCGCGAGCAGCATGGCGATTCCCCGGCCGATGCCGCGCCCTGCCCCGGTTACGACCGCAGTCTTGCCGGCAACGATGCCAGCCATCAACGCCCCCACACTTCGTCTGCCACCTCGACGATCATCCGCAGTTTCGCCCACTGCTCGTCTTCCGCAAGCACGTTGCCTTCTTCCGTCGAAGCAAAGCCGCATTGCGGCGACAGGCACAATTGATCGAGCGAAATGTATTTGGAGGCGGCGTCGATGCGACGCTTGATCTCGTCCTTTGATTCAAGACGACCGGTTTTGGTGGTGACAAGCCCAAGCACGACATGGCGGTCCTTCGGAACGAACTTGAGCGGCTCAAAGCCGCCGGCGCGCTCGGTGTCATATTCCATGAAGTAGCCGTGGACCTTGATGCGGTTGAACAGGATCTCCTGCTCAGCCTCGTAGCCGCCGGCGCCCATGAAGGTCGATTTGTAGTTGCCGCGGCACATGTGCATCGTGATGGTCATATCGGACGGAATATCCGACATCGCGATATTGATCAGATCGCCATAAAGCTCGCCGAGCTTTTCCGGATCGTCGCCGCGATCCTTCATGGCCTGGCGGTATTTAGGGTCACACAGCATCGCAATGAAGACTTCGTCAAGCTGCAGGTAGCGGCAGCCGGCATCGGCGAAAGCGCGAACGGCCTTTTTATAGGCCTGGCCGAGATCCTCGAAGAATGCGTCCAGTATCGGATAGGCCTTCTGGTCGATCGGGGTCCGCATCGGCCGTCCATAGGCGGCGGACGGCGCGGGAATGGTGATCTTCGGCGTGCGCCTGGTATGGGCCGCGACAAACTTGAAATGCTCGATCATCGGGTGGCGGGAAAAGCCGACTTTGCCCGTTATCTTCAGCCCTTCGTTGCGTGTCGTCACCGCGGCAAAGGCAACGCCGGTATCCATGATGTGTTTTTCAATGCCGTCGAGACCCCAGAGAAAGTCGAGATGCCACCAGGAACGTCGGAATTCGCCGTCGGTGACCGACAGCAGGCCGACATCTTCCTGTTTCTTGATGACGCGCTCGATTTCGCGGTCCTCGATCTCCTTCAGCTGCGCGGGCGTGATTTCGTCCTTCGCGCGTTTCTCGCGCGCCTTCTTCAGCGCGACGGGGCGCAGCAAACTGCCGACGTGATCGGCACGGAACGGCGGCTTTGTTCTCTTGCTCATGATTGACCCCAGACCTCCTCGGAGAGCTCGACAATCATCCGCAGTTTCGTCCACTGCTCCTCCTCGGCCAAGATGTTACCTTCTTCCGTCGAGGCAAAACCGCATTGCGGTGACAAGCAAAGCCGCTCCAGCGAAACAAATTTGGCAGCCTGCTCGATGCGGCGCCTGACGTCGTCCTTCGATTCAAGGCGGCCCGATTTCGAGGTAACCAGTCCGAGCACGACCGTCTTTTCTTTTGGCACGAAACGCAATGGCTCGAACCCGCCGGCGCGATCGGTGTCATATTCCATGAAATATGCGTGCACATTGATTGTATTGAACAGAATCTCCGCCACCGGCTCGTAGCCGCCCGAAGCAACAAAGGTCGACTGAAAATTGCCCCGGCACAGATGCATCGCAATCGTCATATCTGGCGGAATATCCGAGATGGCCGCATTGATCATCCCGGCATAGATTGATGGCAACTTTTCAGGATCGTCGCCCCGGTCAGCCACCTGTGCCCGCAACTTCGGATCGCAGAGGTAGGTGAAATTCACTTCATCGAGCTGGAGATAACGGCAGCCCGCGTCTGCGAAAGCCCGCACGGCCTTGCGATAGCTCTGGCCGAGATCGCTGTAGAAATCGGCCATTTCGGGATAGATCGATTCCGGCACCGCGTCGCGCCCGTAACGGAAATGCAGCGACGAGGGCGACGGAATCGTCATTTTCGGCACCACGCGTGCCCGCTCTTTCACAAACCGGAAGTGATCGAGCATCGGATGGCTTGAGAATGTGCCGAGCTTGCCGACAACGCGCAGCATCATTGGCTTTGGGTTGGCGCCTTCGAACTTGATCTTGCGTTCGCCGAGATAGGATTCGACACCGTCAAGCCTGCCGAGGAAATCGTAATTCCAGAACGCACGCCGAAATTCGCCGTCGGTGACGGCCTTAAGGCCGACGTCTTCCTGCTTTCTAATGATGGCCGCGATTTCGCGGTCTTCGACCGTCTTCAGCGCATCGGCAGAGATCTCGCCTTTCGCGTGCTTTGCGCGGGCCTCTTTCAGCGGCGCGGTGCGCAGCAGGCTGCCAACGTGATCGGCGCGGAACGGAGGGCTATTGCGCAGCGACATAAACGAAGACTAGCGGCCCCAAACTTCTTCCGCCAATTCGACGATCATCCGCAGTTTCGCCCATTGCTCGTCCTCGGCCAGCACGTTGCCCTCCTCGGTCGAGGCAAAGCCGCATTGCGGCGACAGGCACAACTGATCGAGCGCTACATGTTTTGTCGCTTCGTCTATACGCCGCTTGATGTCGTCCTTCGGCTCCAGGCGCCCGCTCTTGGAGGTGACGAGGCCGAGCACCAGTTGTTTTTTGCCCTTCGGGAAATGGCGCAACGGCTCGAAACCACCGGCACGGTCGCTGTCATATTCGAGGAAATAGCCGTCAAGATTGGTGTTGCCGAGCAACTGTTCGGCGACGAATTCATAGCCGCCCTCTGCGATCCACGTGGAGCGGAAATTGCCGCGGCAGGAATGCATGGTGATCGCCATGTCGGCCGGCTTGCCTTCCAGCGCCCCACGGGTGACGTGCGCGTAGATCGCGGGCAGCGTATTGGGTTCATCGCCGCGCGATTTCGATCCCTCACGCTCTTTCGGGTCGCACATCATCGCCCAGGCGGTATCGTCGAGCTGAAGGTAGCGGCAACCGGCGTCGTAAAAGGCCTTGATCGCCGCGCGCCAGGCGGCGGCGAGATCGGCGAAAAATTCGTCATAGCCCGGATAGGCCTGCTTACTCACCATCGCGCGGCCCTGCCGGAAATGAAACGTGCTCGGCGCCGGGATTGTCATCTTCGGCGTTACGCGGCATTTGCTTTTGAGAAACTTGAAATGCTCGATATGCGGATGACCGTTGAACTTGACCTTGCCGTCGATACGGATCGCCTCATGTTTGGTCTCGACGCCATGAAACTTAATCCCCGTATCAGTCGTGATCGGGGTGACGCCTTCCAGACTGCGAAAGAAATCGAAGTGCCACCATGTGCGGCGGAATTCGCCGTCGGTGGCAAGCTTGAGACCGATTTCCTCCTGCTTCTTGACGATCTTCTCGATCTCGCGGTCTTCGATCGACTTGAGGGCGGCGGCGGCGATCTCACCCTTGGCATACTGGGCACGCGCAACCTTCAGCGGCGCCGTGCGAAGCAGACTGCCGACGTGATCGGCCCGGAACGGTGGCGAGGTGCGAGCGCTCATTTTCCCCAAACCTCTTCGGAAAGTTCGACAACCATGCGCAGTTTTGCCCACTGCTCCTCTTCGGCCAACACATTGCCTTCTTCGGTTGAAGCGAAACCGCATTGCGGCGACAGGCAAAGCTGATCGAGGGCAACGAATTTGGTCGCCTCCTCGATGCGCTTTTTGACATCGGCGCGCGGCTCAAGCCGACCTGATTTCGACGTAATCAGGCCGAGCACGACGATCTTGTTGCCTTTGGGCAGGAAACGCAGCGGCTCGAAGCCGCCAGCACGATCCGTGTCGTATTCGAGAAAATAACCGTCGTAATTGCACTTGCTCAAAAGACTTTCTGCAACAGGTTCGTAGCCTCCGGACGAAATGAAGGTCGAGCGGAAATTGCCGCGACAGACATGCGTGGTAATTGTCATGTCGGCGGGCTTGGCCTGCAGCGCCTTGTTGATGCACTTCGTATAGCTCTCCTGCAGATGATCGACATCGAGGCCACGATCGCGCGCCTTCTGAAGTTCCGCTTGCGAGCAGAGATAGGCCCACGCGGTATCGTCGAACTGCAGATAACGGCAGCCGGCGTCATAGAATGCCTTGATCGCGTTCTGGTAGGCCACCGCAAGATCGTCGAAGATAGCATCGCGGCTCGCATAGGCGGTCTTGCTGACTGCGTTAGGTTCGAGTCTGAAATGGAAGGTCGAAGGAGCCGGGATACACATCTTCGGCGTGACTTTGGTGTGCGCCTTCAGAAATTTGAAATGCTCCAGCATCGGGTGATTGGAAAAGCCAATCTTGCCGTTGACGCGGATTGAGCGCGGCTTGGTCTGCACCCCCTGGAACTGGATGCCGTGGTCGAGCTCATAGATTTCGACATTGTCGAGCATTCCGTAGAAGTCGAAGTGCCACCATGAGCGGCGGAATTCACCGTCGGTTGCGAGCTTCAGCCCGATCTCTTCCTGCTTCTTGATGATCTTATCGATCTCGCGGTCCTCGACTTCCTTGAGCTGCGCCGCGGTGATCTCGCCTTTCTCGCGCTTGGCGCGGGCATCCTTGACCGGCGTGGTGCGCAGAATGCTGCCGACGTGATCGGCGCGAAATGGCGCTTTAGTCCTTTGTGTCATCACTTCCTCCGCGACTGGCCCGCCCGTGCAGCGGGTCTTAATTGCTTCGAGCCATAGCACGGCTCGCGTCGTGCCGTCCTGCGGCGGCTTCGCATGCATAGCGTGCGGTTTCAAGCGTGCCGCCAAATGAAAAATAATGCGGCGCGACCTCGCCCAGGTCGCCCGCTGCCGAAAGCGTTTTGATGATGCGGTCCGGTCCGACGTGCCCGACGAGACCGCTGGCGACGCCCGAAACCAGCCCGCGCAGGGAAGCGGCCACGCCGCAGCGCCTGGCATAGCGCAGCAGCGCAGGCACGCTGGTCGGCCCTGCCATGCCGATTTTTATCGGCTTGCCGATACCGCTCGCGCGTACCTGTCTGAGCCAGGCTAGAATCCGTTCGGGCGAGAACGAGAACTGGCTGACAATGTGGACGCGCAGGCCCTGCGCAGTTGCGGCGGCAATTTTCTCGTCGAGCGCGGATTCCAGACGCCCAGCCGGAATACGCGGATGGCCTTCCGGGTAGGCGCCGATCCCGATCTCCTCGATGCCGGTCTCACGCAGACGGCCTTTCTGGATAACCGCGAGGGCGTCGGCGAAGGCTCCCGGGGTGTCAACATCGCCACCGATCACCAGCAGCCGCCGCACGTCGGCGTCTCCGCGCAGGCCCGCCAGCAATTCCTGCAAATCCGCGGCACTCGCAAGACGCCGCGCCGCGACGTGAATGATGGGCTCGAGTCCGGCTTTGCGTAATGAGGCCGCCGCCGCGATGACCTCCTGGCGCGTGATCGTTGGCACGGCGGAAAAGTAGATCGGCGTCGCTGGCGGAACAACATCGGCCAGCGCAGCGATCTCGGCGGCGTTCGGCCGTGTTGCCTCGAGCGAAAAGTGCCCCGCGAAAACGGCAGCATCAGGCGCTGGAGCCGCAGGCATACGTTTCGCCTATTCGCGCCGGCGTGAGATCACGAAGGATTCGTCGTAGAACCACAGACCGCCGTGTTCCTGCAGAACGTCGCGCGTCGCCTCGACATAGCGGCGGTCGCTGTTCACATCGGACAAACGGTCGTCTTCGACTTGCGCCACGTAGATTGCTGCGTTCCAGGCGGCCAGCAGCGTCGACGTTCCGATCGATGAAGAAATCTCCGATGGCAACGTGTGCATGTCGTAGCGGAACAACGAGCGCTGGTCAGAATAGGCATTGAAGTTGAGATCGCGGGCGGCTGCGCCCAGGTCGTGTTTGACCTCCTTGAGCAGGTCGTGGCGACTGTGAACGAACGGATTGTCGTTCGGCCAGACCTTTTTGATGATTTCCATCCCCGGATCGTGACCGTAGGAGTGGATCGCGATCATGCGGCCGCCCGGACCGAGAGCGCGTGCAAGCGGCGCAAGGACGCGCTTGGCCTTGAATTCGAGAGAGGCACGGGCGCGGTAAGGCTGCGAAGCGATAACGAGATCGTAGTCTGCAACGGTGCCGCCCGGCTTCGGCACGATCTGATCGAGCAGGAAGCGGTGATCGTTTCGGTAGATTACCAGAATGACAGGACGCTCGTAGACGGGGTTGCCGCTTTTTGCGCTAACCCGCGCCTTCCAGTTTTCGGCGAGGAACGGCTCGAGATCGGTAATCTGCTTCTCGAAGCTGTGCGCGGTGCTGCCATCCATCGCCAACTCTTTCCACACGAGGCTGGTCGCAGCGCTCAGCGATTTGACCGCAAGCCAGGGAGCTTCCGCATAGGCGAGATTGGTGAGCACCAACACCGTCGACGGGTGCTCGACGAAGCGGTCCGCCATCTTGTGCAATGTCAGGCGGATGTCCTCGAGGCTGATCTCCTTGCCGACGATATAGAACGGCGTGGTCGGGAAACGGTCGTGCATGGAACGCATCACGCGCGCGAGGACGGTGCCGTCGCCGACACCGGCGTCGAACACGCGCACCGCGGGCGGGCGTGGATGGATATTGGCAAGCTCAAGCCCGACGCGTGACGCGACTTCCCATTTCTCCGAACAGGTGTTCACGAACAGCAAGTACTTCTGCCGATTGTCGAAGAAACGGAAATTGCGTTGCGGGTCCTCACCCGACATGCCTGAAGCAACCGGCGGCGCCGCCGGCTTCACTACTGGCAGAACACCAGACGGAGTTGGCTCGAACAGAACGCGGCGGCGCGCCGGAGCCCCGTCTGAATTGCGCGCCATGAACGCGCGGATGCGGTCCAGCGTATCGGTCGTGATGCGGCCGCCATTGCGAAGGCGGCTGGCAAGCTTGCCGTCGTTGACGGCGCGGCGACCAAAGGTCGACTCGGCGAGCCCACGCGCGCGACAGAATTCGCTGATCTCCTGGAGAATTTGTTCATTCATGGCTTGTGTTTCCTCGGCGGCTCTCGACGGCCGTTGGAACCGAGCGAACCAACTCCGGCCCCAAACGTCAACGATAAATATGAAGTTGGGAAAGATGGGCAAGGTGGGTGGGCAATTTGCCCACCTTCAAAACTAGGCCATTATTGTAATCAAAAGCGAAATCCCAGCCAGCCACAGGCAGGATCAGCCGGAAGTGGGCGAAGTCCCACACTGCGGGCCTAGGCGTTGGGCTGTGATGGGTGGCCATCGGCGACCGACAAACGGCCGCTAACGGCTGAAAACCGATGGCGCTTGGTCAGATGTCGAAGAAAACGGTCTCGTTTTCGCCCTGGACGCGAATATCGAACCGGTAGACCGGCATGTCGCCCCGCATCTCCTTGTGGGCAACGAGAGTCCCGCGCCGGTCGGCTGGGACCAGCGTCAGGATGGGATCGTTCGCGTTCGATGCCTCGTCGGAAAAATAGAGGCGGGTATAGATCTGCCGGAGCATGCCGCGCGAAAAAATGCAGAACACGATGTGCGGTGCCTGCGCCTTACCGTTGGGGCCGGAAACCGACCCTGGCTTGACGGTATCGAAACTGTAAACGCCATTTTTGTCGGTCGCCGAGCGCCCAAAGCCCATGAACTTGGTGTTCGGCCGCGCCCGGCCGTCAGCCGGATGCGCATAACGGCCCTGCGCATCAGCCTGCCAGATTTCAATCATCGCGTCATTGATCGGCATGCCGTCGCCATCGAGCACGGCACCCTCGATCCGGATCTTCGTGCCCGAGATATCGGGGGTCACCAGGTTGGCGCCAGCGGTTTCCTTCCAGTCATAAATGTCGCTGGGTTTCCAGTCGCAACGGCTGTGCGGCGCGAGCCCATAGGCGAAGAAGGGGCCAACGGTCTGTGAGGGAGTTATTTCCGACATCAATGTTTTCCTTTACGCAGAATCTTGACCGGCGGCATCATGCGCTAGTGCTTGTCCGTATCCTGTGGTGTGGCTTCGCGGCCGCGGAGCACGATATCGAAGCGGAAGCAGAGCGCCCAATCGGGAATTGTATTCTCCAGATCGAACGTTGAAATCATGCGCTGGCGCGACTTCTCGTCGGTTACTGAATTGAAAATCGGGTCGAACGGAAACAGCGGGTCGCCCGGGAAATACATCTGGGTCACGAGCCGCGACAGGAACGAGTGTCCGAAAACAGAGAAATGGATGTGGTTGGGCCGCCAGGCATTGTGGTGGTTGCCCCAGGGATAAGCGCCGGGCTTCACTGTAATGAAGCGGTAGTAGCCTTTCTTGTCAGTGATGGTCCGTCCGGCTCCGGTGAAGTTCGGATCGAGCGGAGTGGGATGCTGGTCAACGTTGTGCACGTAACGGCCACAGGCATTCGCCTGCCAGATTTCCACCAGCGTGTCGGGAACTGGACGCTTGTCTTCGTCGAGCACATGGCCATGCACTATGATGCGCTCGCCCAGCGGCTCACCCTTGTGCTGCTTGGTGAGGTCGGCATCGCCTTCCTGAACCGCGTTGTGGCCATAGACCGGGCCTGTCAACTCCGACAACGTGTGCGGCACAATGATCAACGGTTTGGACGGCGACCGCTTGACTGTGCTGCGATAGTCGGGACTTAGATGCTTGGGAAATACAGCCAAGCTTTCCTTCGGAAAAATGAGCGTCATTATTATTGCCCCTTTTATTATTGCCCTTAGCCGACCCGCTCGAGGGCCAGCGACACGCCTTGACCGACACCGACACACATCGTGGCAAGCGCCAGTTTCCCGCCATTCTCTTCCAGTCCATGCGCGGCCGTCAGTGCAAGACGGGCGCCCGACATGCCGAGCGGATGGCCGAGCGCAATCGCACCACCGTGCGGATTGACGTGCGCGGCATCATCGGCAAGCCCAAGCTGCCTCAGGCAGGCTAGCGACTGTGAGGCGAAGGCTTCGTTGATCTCGATCAAATCATAGTCACTGATTTTATGCTGGAGGCGCGTCATCAGCTTCCGGGTTGCAGGTACCGGCCCAATCCCCATGATTCGTGGCGGCACCGCCGCGGAGGCCATCCCGAGTATGCGGGCGCGCGGCTTGAGCCCATGCGCCTTAACCGCCGCCTCCGACGCCACGACCATGGCCGCAGCGCCATCATTCACACCGGACGCGTTGCCTGCGGTGACGGTCCCGGGATTGCGGAAAGGGGTCTTTAGCTTGGCAAGTTGCTCAAGCGTCGTGTCGGGGCGCGGATGCTCATCCTTGTCGACTTTAACCGGCCCCGCCTTGCCTCCGGGCACTTCCACCGCAACGATCTCTTTGGCGAAATAGCCAGCGGCGATCGCCTTGCCGGCACGCTGCTGGGAGCGCAGGGCAAAAGCGTCCTGGTCGGCACGGGTAACCTGGAATTCTTCCGCGACGTTCTCACCCGTTTCCGGCATGGAATCGATACCGTATTGCTGTTTCATCAGCGGATTGACGAAGCGCCAGCCGATCGTCGTGTCATAAATCTCGGCCGTTCGGGAGAACGGCTCCTGTGCTTTTCCCTGCACGAAGGGCGCACGCGTCATCGATTCAACGCCGCCGGCAATCGCGAAATCCATTTCGCCGGCGCGAATCGCACGCGCAGCGGTACCCACGGCTTCAAGGCCGGAGGCGCAGAGGCGGTTCAGAGTCACGCCAGGTACGCTGTCGGGCAGCCCCGCAAGCAGAAGCGCCATGCGCGCAACGTTGCGATTGTCCTCGCCGGCCTGGTTGGCACACCCGTAGTAGACTTCCTCGAGCTTTGCCCAATCGACCTTTGGATTACGCGCCATCAGCGCCCTGATCGGAACGGCAGCAAGATCGTCGGTACGAACCTTGGCCAGCGCGCCGCCATAGCGACCGATCGGGGTACGGACGGCGTCACAAATAAAGACGTCGCGCGCCATCACGCGGCCTCTTGCGCGCGCTTGGTGCGCGCCTGCAAATCACGCAGGACCTCGAGCTCGCGTTTCGTGGGTGAAGGTGTTTCCGCGATCTTCGCCGCGTACGCGACCTTCCAGCCGGTATTGTCCTGAATCTGTTCACGTGTGACACCCGGATGAATCGAAACGACGGTCATTTCCTTCGTCTTCGGATCGGGCTCGAGAATGGCCAGATCGGTGATCAGTCTGGTCGGACCTTTCGTCTTCACTCCGAGCTTGCTTCGGCTGTCGCCACCCGACACGTGACCGATCGAAGTGACGAAATCGAGCTTGTCGACGAAGCTGCGCTTCCCTTGCGCCATGATAATGAAGATTTCGCCGCACGAGGTCGCGATCTCCGGCGCACCGCCGCCACCCGGCAACCGGACTTTCGGTTTGTCATAGGGTCCGACCACTGTCGTGTTGAGATTGGCGAACTTGTCGATCTGCGCACCACCGAGGAAGCCGACCTTGATGCGTCCGCCTTGCAGCCAGTAACGGAACATTTCCGGCACCGATACAGTGGTGATCGCGGTCTCGCACAGTTCGCCGTCGCCGATCGAGAGCGGCAGGATATTCGGCTTGGTCGCAAGCGTGCCCGACTCATAAATAAGCGTGATGTGCGGCGCGTGCGTCAGGCGCGCGAGATTCGCCGCAGCCGACGGCATGCCGATGCCGACGAAACAAACGTCGTCATCCTTCAGCGCCCGGGCCGCAGCGACCGTCATCATTTCGTTCGGCGTATAGTCGACCATGATGCTTACTCCGCCGCCGTCCGGAACTTGCGCACGTGTTGTGCGAAGACCTCAGGTCCCTTGGTCAGCACGTTTTCTTTCATCCAGGCAAGGAACGAGTCGCGCTCGCGGGAAACCGCGTCCCATTCCTTGTAGAAGCTGTTGGTGCGTGGATAGTAGCCCTGCGCGTAGGATGGAAAGGCGCCACCAGGCACCTCGGCAATGTGACCGACGGTCCAGTGCGGCAGCACCACAGCGTTGAGGCTGCGCTCGGGGAGTTCATCGACAATTTCTTCGACCGTCACCACCGAACGCTTGGACGCAAGCACGGCTTCCTTCTGCACGCCGAGCACGCCTTCAATCATGACATTCCCGGCTTTGTCGGCGCGTTGCGCGTGAATAACGGCGACGTCCGGACGATGCGCCGGCACGGCGGCAAGCTCCTCGCCGGTGAACGGGCACGTCACGCGCTTGATCCTGGAATTGACCTTCGGCAGGTCGCCGCCGATGTAGCCGCGGAAAATCGCACACGGCAGCCCGGCAGCACCGGCCTCGTAGGCATTCGCCATCGCAGCATGCGAATGCTCTTCCAGTTCGAGCTTGTGCGGCCATCCGTTCTCAACCGCGTCGCGTAACCGATGCAGCGAACCGACGCCGGGGTTCCCACCCCAAGAAAAGACGAGCTTGGCGACGCAACCCATCCCGATCAGCTGGTCGTAAACGAGGTCAGGCGTCATTCGGATCAGGGTCAGATTCTTGCGCCCCTGGCGAATGATCTCGTGACCGGCGGCGTGAGGAATAAGGTGCGTGAAGCCTTCCAGAGCAATGGTGTCGCCATCGTGAATGGCGGACTTGATGGCTTCGGCGAGCGAGGTAATACGCGCCATAGAGATGGGATCCCGGTTGCGTCCCGTATTTACGGCTGGCCACCGGCAGGGTCAAATGGCCGCCGGTTAGAAGTTGGGGCTCCAACGGATTGCCGTCATGCTGGGAAAGCAACCCATTTTCACGATTTTCGCAGAGCTCGAGGGCATCACCGGTCTCGGCCGCACACCCTATGGCGAGCGGCGTGTCATCGGCATCCTCGGTGGCAGTGTGCGCGGGCCAAAGCTCAATGGGCGGATTCTTCCGGGCGGCGCCGATTGGCAGATCATCCGCACAGACGGTGCTGCCGATATAAGAGCACGGTACATCATCGAAACCGACGACGGCGCACGCATCATGGTCACCAGCGAGGGGCTTCGGCACGGGCCGCCCGAAGTAATGGAACGGCTGGCGCGGGGCGACAATGTCGATCCTGCTCATTATTATTTCCGGACCGTAATGCGGTTCGAGACTTCCGACCCGGCCGTCGATTGGCTCAACCGAATTCTGGCCCTGGCGCGCGGCCAGCGCGAAGCACGCGCTGTGCGCCTTGATGTCTACGAGGTGGAATAATGGCGGAGCGTCTTGCAGTCAGGCTTCCGGCGTCCCTCATTGCGGAGCGTGAGGGCGCGGTCGCCATTCTGCGGCTTAACAGGCCGCAAAAGCGCAATGCGCTCAACGATGAGGCCATTGTCGGAATCGAGCAGTTCTTCTCGTCGTTGCCGGACGGCATCGGCGCCGTGCTGATTGCCGGAGAGGGCGAGCATTTCTCTGCCGGCCTGGATCTCTCCGAATTGGAGGAGCGCGACGTCACGCAAGGCATTGCGCATTCCAACCTCTGGCATAGAGCATTCGAAAAAATTCAATTCGGCAAGGTGCCGGCCGTGGCTGTTTTGCACGGCGCGGTGGTCGGCGGCGGTCTTGAGCTTGCCGCCGCGACGCACGTGCGGGTCGCCGAGCGGTCAGCCTATTACGCGCTGCCCGAAGGCAGCCGTGGAATCTACGTTGGCGGTGGCGGCTCGGTTCGACTGCCACGGTTGATCGGTACCGCGCGAATGATGGATATGATGCTTACGGGTCGCACGTATTCCGCCGAAGAAGGTCAGAACATCGGTCTGACGACTTATCTGGCAGAACCTGGCGAGGGTTTTGCAAAAGGCCTTGAGCTCGCGCAACGCATTGCCGGCAATGCGCCGCTGACAAATTTTGCCATAATGCATGCGCTGCCGCGCATTGCCGAAATGAATCCTCAGAGCGGATACGCGGTGGAGGCGCTTATGGCGGCGATTGCACAGGCGGATCCCGAGGCAAAAGCGCGCCTTAAGGATTTTCTTGAGAAACGCGCGCCGAAGACCACGCGCAACTAGCTAAGGTAACAAACCCGATGGCGAGCGCAGTATCAGAGGCCACGACTTCCGCCGCCGCGCCACTACGGCCGGTCCGACTCGGCAAGCTCGATGTCGTCCTTGAGCAGCGCGCCGATGGCGTCATTCATATCCGCGCGGCGCAACCGCTTGGCAAATACCATCGCAAGCTCAGCGACGCGCTCGAGCATTGGGCCAGAACTGCGCCCGAACGCGTGTTCCTTGCGCAGCGCGACTCACAGGGAAATTGGCGCAAGCTCAGTTATGCGCAGGTCCTCTCGGACGTGCGCCGGATAGGCGCCGCGCTGCTGCGGCGCGGGCTGTCTCCTGACAAACCCATCGTTGTCCTGTCGGGCAACGATATTGAGCATGCGCTGCTCGGCCTCGCAGCCACATATGTCGGCATCCCCTACGCGCCGATCTCGCCCCCCTATTCGCTGATGTCGAGCGACTTCGGAAAGTTGCGAATGATCATCGAATTGCTGACGCCTGGGCTCGTCTTCGTGAACGACGGAGGACCCTTTGCGCGCGCACTTTATGCAACGGTTCCGGACGAAATCGAGCTGGTCGTCGCGCGCAATCCGCTGGGCGACAGGAAGACAACACTGTTTTCCGATCTCCTTGGCGCTCAGGACGACGCGGGTGTCGCGGCGGCGCATGAGGCCGTTACGCCCGATACGATCGTCAAGTTCCTGTTCACGTCAGGCTCGACCGGAAGCCCCAAGGCCGTCATCAACACGCATCGCATGTTGTGCTCGAATCAAGCAATGCTCGCCTCCGGCTTCGCCTTCGTCACAGACGAGCCCCCGGTCGTGGTCGACTGGCTCCCTTGGAGTCACACCTTCGGCAGCAACCACAACTTCAATATGGTGCTGACATGTGGCGGCTCGCTCTACATCGACGAAGGCAATCCGACGCCGCCGGGCGTGCCGAAGACCGTGCGCAATTTGCGCGAGATTGCTCCCACCATCTATTTCAATGTCCCGAAGGGCTACGAGGCGCTGATCGCTCACTTTCGTGCCGATGAAACCCTGCGCCGCAATTTTTTCAGCCGGCTGAAGGTGCTGTTCTACGCCGGCGCCGGCCTGAACCAGACGACGTGGGACGAGCTCACGCGGCTCGCGGTCGAGACAACCGGCGAACGCATTATTTTTCTGTCCTCGCTCGGCTCGACGGAGACCTCGCCTCTTGCGCTCGCCTGCTCGTGGGATTTCGACCGGCCCGGCAACATCGGCGTGCCGACACCGGGCGTTGAGCTCAAGCTGGTCCCAAACGAAGGGAAGCTGGAGGCGCGGCTGCGCGGTCCGCACATCACGCCCGGATACTGGCGGCAACACGATTTGACGCGCGACGCGTTCGATGAAGAGGGCTTCTACAAGATCGGCGACGCGCTGAAATTCGTCGACCCGAGCGATCCGGGCAAAGGACTGCTGTTCGACGGCCGGATCGCCGAGGATTTCAAACTTTCAACGGGCACATGGGTCAGCGTCGGGCCGCTGCGCGCGCGCTTTATCGATCACTTTGCGCCCTACGTCCGGGACGTGGTCTTTGCCGGCGCCGATCGCGATTTCATCGCTGCGCTTGTGTTCCCCGACGTCGAGGCCTGCCGGAAACTTGGCGGCCTGGGTCCCGACGCGTCCGTATCCGACATCGTCGGCGCACCGGGCGTCCGCCAGAAGTTCGCCGAACTGCTGAAAAAGCTGGCCGCTCTCAGCCAGGGATCCTCGACGCGCATCGCACGCGCGATCCTGATGGCCGATCTGCCATCCATGGACAAGAGCGAGATGACCGACAAGGGATCGATCAACCAGCGTGCCGTCTTGCGAAATCGTGCGCCCCTGGTGGACGAGCTTTATGGGACGCCTCTATCCTCTCGCGTGATCGCCACTGAGGAAAGCCGCTGATGGAAATCAAGGGACAGGCTGCAATCGTGACCGGCGGTGCGTCGGGGTTAGGCGCCGCGACTGCGCGGGCATTGGCCGCGTCCGGCGCAAAAGTTGCGATCGTCGACGTCAACGAGAAAGCGGCCGCGGATATGGCTGCGGACGTCAAAGGCGTTGCTGTCGCCTGTGACGTTGCCGACAGCGCCAGCGGCGAAGCGGCCATCAAGAAAGCCGCGGCCGCGCACGGCCCGGCCCGCATCTTGGTCAACTGCGCCGGTGTCGGGCCGGCAAAGCGCATCGTCGGCCGTGATGGCCCGATGCCGCTCGCGGACTACGAGCGCGTCATTCGCATCAACCTGATCGGAACGTTCAACATGATGCGGCTTGTCGCGGCTGCCATGCAGGCAACGGAGCCGCTGCCCGGCGGCGAGCGCGGCGTCATCGTCTCCACGGCGTCGGTCGCGGCCTTCGAGGGGCAGATCGGCCAGTCCGCCTATGCGTCGTCCAAAGGAGGCGTTGCCGCACTGACGCTACCGGCGGCGCGCGAGTTCGCGCAATTCGGCATTCGCGTGCTCGCCATCGCGCCCGGAATCTTCGGCACCCCGATGCTGCGCGCGCTTCCCCAGGAGGCGCAGGATTCACTTGGTGCCGCCGTGCCGTTCCCGAAGCGTTTGGGTGAGCCCCGTGAGTTCGCGGCGCTCGTGCTCCACTGCATCCATAATGCCTATCTTAACGGCGAGGTGATCCGCCTCGACGGCGCACTGCGCATGGCGCCACGTTGAGGTCACGGTGACGGCATCCAGCAATACCCGTACCGTGCGGATCGAATGGGGCGACTGCGATCCCGCCGGAATCATCTTCTATCCGCGCTACTTCGAGATCTTCGATGCTTCGACCGCGCTGCTGTTCGAGCGCAGGCTCGGAATGACCAAATTCGAAATGCTCAAGGATCTCGAGTTCGGCGGATTCCCGCTCGTGCGCACACGGGCGCGGTTCCTGAGGCCGACGCGCTTCGGGGATGACGTGACGGTCAAGAGCACGATTTCATTCGGCCATTCCAGCTTCGACGTGGAGCATCAGTTGAGCCTGAACGGCGAAACCTGCGTCGAGTGCTCGGAAAAGCGCGTGTGGGTGATCCGCGATAGGAGCGGCCGGCTCAAGTCGCATCCAGTCCCAGCTGCCGTGCTGGACAAGTTCCAGGGATGATCTTCGGCGAAATCTAGCCGAGCTCCGCCGCAATTTTCTTCAGAATCTGAATAAACCGCTTGCGATCCCGTTCGCCGATCACCCGGTCGAGATTGCGCTCGTGCCGCCTTGCGCAACGCGTCAGCATGGTGAGGACCTTTTTTCCGGAGGGCGTCAGATTCAGCCGATAGGTGCGCCGGTCGCTGTCCATGCGTTTGCGCTCGACCAGCCCACGCTTCACCAGATCCTCGACGACCGGCGTAAGGCTGGACTTGTCGCGGCCATTGGCGAGCGACAGCTCCGTTTGGCTGATGCCGGGATTGCGCGCGATCAATGTCAGAGTGGCAAACCGGCCCGGGCTTTCGCCGACCTCCTGCGAAAGGAGGGAGAACGCCTGAAAGGCAGCCTCCTGCGCCATGCGCAGATTGAAACCGACCCAATGCGCGAGCGGACCAAAATTGACCGATAAGCCAATGGCTTCGCCATTCCTGCCACGCCGGCGCCCTCCTGTGCCGTTTGTGCGGCTCGAGCCATTCGTTCCGTGCACCGCGTCGATCCTTTCCACGGCCAGCATTTAGTTGGGTGTCAAACTATGCGCTTTACAACGTCGCTGGCATTCGGCTGAATATTGCAAAAAGTTGGCGACCTAACCAACACCCAACCCTCAAGGGAGGAACCTATGAAACTCCGTTTCGCCGGATGTGTCTACGCTGCCGCCTTGCTGGTTGGCGGCGCGACCGGCGCGCTCGCACAAGACAAAACTTTCGAACTCAAGTTGTCGCATTGGGTACCGCCATCGCATCCGCTGCAGAAAGCGCTGGAAGAATGGGGCGCCTCGGTCGAGAAAGATTCCGGCGGCACGATCAAATACAAGGTTTATCCGGCTCAGCAGCTCGGCAAGGCGTTCGACCATTACGACACGGCGCGCGACGGTATCGCCGATCTCACCTACATCAATCCCGGCTATCAGCCCGGCCGCTTCCCGATCATCGGCGCCGGCGAGTTGCCGTTCCTCATGACGAACGCCAAGGGCGGCACGCAGGCTCTCGACGCGTGGTACCGCAAATATGCCGACAAAGAGATGAAGGACGTGAAGTTCTGCCTCGCGTTCGTGCACGACCCCGGCGCGTTCCATTCGCGTTCGAAGAAAATCGTCGTTCCCGGCGACATCAAGGGCATGAAAGTCCGTCCGGCGCATGCAACCATGGCGACTTTTGTCACTATGCTCGGCGGCACCAACGTGCAAGCAGCCGCGCCGGAAGTCCGCGACATTCTCGAGAAAGGTGTCGCGGATGCGGTGACGTTCCCCTGGGGCTCGGTGCCATTGTTCGGAATCGACAAGGTGACCAAGTATCACCTCGACATGCCGCTTTACGTCACGACGTTTGCCTTTGTGTTCAACAAGGCGAAATACAATGAGATGTCGGCGACGCAGAAGAAGGTGATCGACAACCACTGCACGCCGCAATGGGCGCTGAAAGTGGCGGCGCCGTGGGCGGATTTCGAGCATGCCGGCATTGCGAAGATAAAGGCCGAGGCAGGTCACGAAGTCTACGAACCGAGCGCGGCGCAGGTCGCTGAGTGGAAGAAGGCGGCCGAGCCGCTGGAGAAGACCTGGGCGGATAACGTCAGGAAGACGGGCGGCGATCCAGACGCCATCATGAAAGAGCTCAAGGCGCAGTTGGCGAAAGACAAAGCAGCGTACTGAGCCTCGTTGAAAGCCGAGGGAGGCGGCGGCGGCATCTGCTGCCGCCGCCCTGATTTGAACCACACGCGGGGGATTCCGTCGTGAAACGCGTCTATATGGATCGTTTCATCGACACCATCGAATGGGTGGCGGCATTTTTTGTCGGCATCGTCGCCGCCAATATTTTCCTGCAGGTCCTGCTTCGCAACCTGTTCACCTACTCGATCCCGGATTCCTATGATTTCGGGCGGCTGATGCTCGGCATCCTGATTTTCTGGGGTATCGCCGCAACGTCCTATCGCGGGACGCACATCACAGTCGATCTGGTGTGGGGCAATGTCGGCCCGCGATATCAGCGGATGATCGACGTTTTCGCAACGCTGGTGCTGCTGTTCGTCGTCACGGTGCAGACCTACACACTTTTCGACAAGGTGGTGACCACACGCAGCGATAATGTGCTCACCTTCGACCTTCGCTTGCCGACCTGGCCGTTCTTCATGATCGCATGGCTCGGCGACGTTTCGGCTGTGCTGCTGATCGCGGTGCGCACGTATCGCCTCATCTTCCATCCCGACTACATGGTCGATCCGGCCGTGCAGAAAGAGATCAGGCCGGTCGAATAGCGATGAGCACCGACACCGTCGCCATTCTCGGGTTCGTCGCGTTGTTCGGGCTGATGCTCCTGCGTGTGCCGGTCGGCATGGCGATGGGCTTGGTCGGGATTACGGGCTTCAGTTATCTCGTCGGTGGCGCACCGGCGCTCAAGCTGGTCGGGCAGACCTCCATGCGCACGGTCACCGACTACACATTCGGCGTCATTCCGATGTTCCTTCTGATGGGCGCCTTCGTCACCAGCTCCGGCATGAGCCGTGAGCTTTTCCGCACAGCAAATAATTTTGTCGGCCATCTTCGCGGCGGGCTTGGCATTGCTACCGTCGCCGCTTGCGGCGGATTTGCAGCGATCTGCGGCAGCTCGGTTGCGACCGCGGCCACGTTTTCGACTGTCGCCTATCCCGAAATGCGTCGTTACGGCTACCCGCAAAGCTTTGCTACCGGCGTGATCGCGGCCGGCGGCACGCTCGGCGCCATGCTGCCGCCGTCAACCGTGCTCGCGGTCTACGGCATCATCACCGAGCAGGACATCGGCAAACTGTTCATCGCCGGCATCATTCCCGGCCTGCTGGCGATCTGCATGTACATGATCACAATCGCCATCATCGGCTGGGTCAAGCCGGGTTTCCTGCCCGCCGGCAGGCCAACACCGTGGAACGAGCGCCTTGCCGCGCTGAAAGACATCTGGGCGCCCCTCCTGTTGTTTATCTTCGTGATTGGCGGGCTTTACGGGTTGCCGTTTCTGCCGCGTTTCACGCCGACAGAAGCCGGCGGCGTTGGCGCCAGCGGCGCGTTCCTCATCGGCGTGCTGAGCGGGCGGCTCAACAAGGACGGCATACTGACGTCGCTGCTGCAGGCGACCCGCACCGCAGCCGCCGTGTTCACGGTGCTGATCGGCGCGCTGCTGTTCGGCTACTTCCTTACCATCACGCAGACGCCGCAGAAGGTGACCGAGTTCCTCACAGCTCTTGGGTTGGGAAAATACGGCGTGCTGGCGCTCATCATGCTGATGTACCTGCTGCTCGGCTGCCTGATGGACGCCATGGCGATGATCATTCTCACCATTCCCATCATCTTCCCCGTCATCATCCACCTTGGCTTCGATCCGATCTGGTTCGGCGTGATCATCGTCATGACGGTCGAGCTCGGCCTCATCCACCCGCCGGTCGGGATGAACGTGTTCGTGATAAAAAGCGTGGTGAAAGACGTGAGTTTCACGACCATCTTCAAGGGCGTCATCCCGTTTATCATTACCGACTTGATTCGCCTGGTGATTTTGATCGCATTCCCGATCCTTGCTTTGTGGCTGCCCTCCCGCATGTAGGGGAAGCGTGCTATATAGTTTGGGTCCCAACTATCTGGCCAAGGCCTGAGAATGGAACGCTCGTTCAAGAAGGAAGTGCAGGCGCTCAAGCTTGGTGACGGGGAAACCTTCCACGGCGAAGGCATCCTCGCAGTCACCAAGGCGCTGCTGCAGTCCGGCGTCTCCTATGTCGGCGGCTATCAGGGCGCGCCGGTGTCGCACCTGCTCGACGTTCTTGTCGATGCGGAAGACATCATGTCCGAGCTCGGCGTGCATCTGGAGACCTGCTCGAACGAAGCGTCGGCCGCGGCGATGCTGGGCGCTTCCATCAATTATCCGCTGCGCGGTGCGGTGACATGGAAGTCGATCGTTGGCACCAACGTCGCCGCCGACGCGTTGTCCAACCTTGCCTCGCCCGGCGTCATCGGCGGCGCCATGATCATTCTCGGCGAGGATTACGGAGAAGGCGCCAGCGTCATCCAGGAACGCTCTTATGCCTATGCGCTGAAATCCTCGATGTGGCTGCTCGATCCGCGGCCGGATCTTCCATCGATCGTTCACACGGTCGAGAAGGGCTTCGAGCTGTCCGAGGCGAGCCACGCGCCGGTGATGCTGGAGCTGCGCATCCGTGCCTGCCACGCGACCGGCGAATTTACGGCGAAGAGCAATCGCAAGGGCGTCGTATCCGGTCTCGACAAGTTGCAAGGGCCGCCACGGTTCGAATACGGCCGGCTCGCGCATCCGCCGGTGATCTTTACGCAGGAGCGCCTGAAGGTTGAAGAGCGGCTGCCGGCGGCACGCGCTTTCATCCGCGAACACAAGCTCAACGAGACGATTACCGGCAATTTGAACGACGTCGGCATTATCGTCATGGGTGGGCTCACCAACAGCGTGCTGCGCGCGCTCGAGCGCATGGGGCTCGCCGACGTTTTCGGCGCCTCCCGTGTCCCGATCCTCGTCCTCAACGTCGTCTATCCGCTGGTGCCGGAAGAGCTGCGCGCGTTCTGCACGGGCAAGAGCGCCGTGCTGGTCGTTGAGGAAGGTTATCCCGACTATATCGAGCAGGCCGTCAACGTCGAACTGCGCCGGGCGGACATCAATACCCGCGTGCTCGGCAAAGGGCTGCTGCCGAACGCCGGAGAATATGCCTCTGATGTGCTGCTCGAAGGTCTGGCTGCTTTTTTGCAGGAAACGAGGCCGAAAGGCATCGATGCCGATGCCATCGCGAAGGCCGCGCGCGGTCTGACCGCCCACAAGGCAATTGCTGCGGCCGCGCTCGGTCCTTTGCCGCCTCGCCCGCCGGCATTCTGCACCGGCTGTCCGGAGCGGCCAGTCTTTTCGGCAATCAAGCTGATGCAGCGCGAGCTTGGCCCGACGCATATCAGTGCCGACATCGGTTGCCACTCCTTTGCGACGTTCGCGCCGTTCTCGCTCGGCAACTCGATCCTCGGCTACGGCATGTCGCTCGCAAGCGCCGCAGCGGTCACGCCCAACATGGAAAGGCGCCCGATCGCGGTCATGGGCGACGGCGGATTCTGGCATAACGGATTGATCACCGGCGTCGCATCCAATCTTTTCAACAAAGGCGACGGCGTTCTGATCGTGATGCAGAACGGCTATGCGTCGGCGACCGGCCAGCAATACATCCCGTCAAGCACGGCCAGCAAGGAAGGCCCGGCACCCGGCATGGGCATCGAGCAGACTTTGCGCGCGATGGGCGTGAAATGGCTGCGTACGGTCCGCACCTACAACGTCAGCGCGATGGTGAAGACGCTGAAAGAGGCGATGAAAACCGCGGAACGCGGCCTGAAAGTCATCATCGCGGACGGCGAATGCCAGCTCGCGCGCCAGCGCCGCGTGCGCGTGGAAGATGCCGAGAAGCTCAAGCGCGGCGAGCGCGTCACGCGCACGCGCTATGGAGTCGATGATGAAATTTGCACAGGCGATCATTCGTGCATCCGCCTGTCCGGCTGTCCCTCGCTGACGGTGAAGCCCTCGCCCGATCCGTTGCGGACGGATCCGGTGGCCACGGTCATCGAAAGCTGCGTCGGTTGCGGATTGTGCGGCGAGGTCGCGCATGCCGCGGTCTTGTGCCCGTCGTTTTATCGTGCCGAGATAATTCGCAATGCGACCTGGCGCGACCGGTTTAAACACCGGCTACGGCAGAGGGTGATCGGCTGGTTCGGCGGTTATGCCGGCGAGGGCGCAGCATGACTTCGACGCGCCCGATAACGATGCTGATCGCCGCCCTTGGCGGCGAAGGCGGGGGCGTGCTGACGCAATGGATCGTGTCGGCGGCGGCACAAGCCGGTTTCCCGGTGCAGAGCACCTCTATTCCGGGCGTCGCACAGCGGACCGGCGCCACGACCTACTATGTTGAAATCCTTCCGACCAGGATCGCAGACCTCAACGGCAAGCGCCCCGTGCTCGCGCTGACGCCCGGCGTCGGCGATATCGACATCGCGGTGGCAAGCGAATTGCTGGAATCGGGCCGCACGGTCGCGAATGGCTTCGTCACGCCGGACCGCACGCACGTCATCAGCTCACTGAGCCGCTTCTATGCGATGGATGAAAAGATCGCGATGGGTGATGGACGCTTCGATCAGGACAAGCTTATCAAGCTAATCAACGAGCATGCGAAAGACGCTCTCCTCGTCGACATGGACGCACTGGCAAAACAAAGCGGCTCGATCATCAATGCGGTGATGCTCGGCGCTATCGCCGGCTGCGGACGGCTGCCGCTCAGGCTCGAGCAATTCGAGACGGCCATTCGCGAGGATGGTAAGGCGGTCGACAGCAATCTGAAAGGCTTCCGTGCCGGCTACGATGCCGCTCGCGCGAAACTTCAGCCTGCGAAGCCTTCAGAGAAAAAGAAGAAGGCCGCCGCAACGCCGGCATTCGTCGAGCACGAGGTGGCACGTACATTTCCCGCCATCGCACAGGCGGTCGGGCTCGAAGGCATACGACGCCTTATCAACTACCAGAATGTCGCCTACGGCCGGATTTATCTCGATCGCCTGAGGCCTGTCATCGCGGACGACCAGGCGACTGGCGCGCAAGGCAGATTATTGAAAGAAGTCGCGCGCCACCTCGCTGTGCGCATGTCGTACGAGGATGTCGTCCGTGTTGCGCAGGCAAAGATCGCGCCGGCCCGCATGCAGCGCATTGCGCGCGAGGAGCTGCGCGCGAATGGCGAACCCTTTTCCGTTCACGACTTTCTCAAGCCCGGCATCGAAGAACTTTGCCAATTGCTTCCGTCGTTCCTGGCGCGGCCCATCCTGCAAATGGCGGAGCGCAAAGGATGGCTTGGCCGGGTTTATTTCGGGATGGAGATCAATTCCACATCGATCAGCGGCTACCTGCGCTTCTGGCTGCTCGCCAAGCTCCGCGCCCTGCGGCCCTATGGTCATCGCTACAAGCAGGAACAGCAACAAATCGACGACTGGCTCCGGCTGATCCGCGAGGCGGCGAAACAGTCCGCCGAGCTGGCACTGGAAGTCGCCGAGTGCGCACGGCTGATAAAGGGCTATGGCGACACGCATTCGCGCGGGCTCGCCAACTATCGCGCCATCGAGGCGCGCGTGATCCGCCCCGCTTTGGCGGGCCAGATCCCCATTTCGCGTGCAGCTGACGCCGTCGCCAGCGCACGCACCGCGGCTTTGGTCGACCCGGACGGTGAAAGCCTCACCAAGTGTCTCGCGGAAATCGACGGTCAGCCTGCGCTGCGGATCGCTGCCGAGTAATTTGCAGGGCTGGGGCGCAAGCGCGTCCGTTGTCAGTCTTTCCTCCGTCGAGTAAAACCGGGCCCACAAAACAAACGATAATCACGTCCGCGGGAACCGGACGTTTGAGGGGCGGAAATGGCCGCGACACCGACGGGACAACGGCCAACGATCGCCGCCGAAGCTTTTCTGCGCGCACTCGCCGACCACGGCACGGACTATTTTTTCGTCAATCCGGGCACCGACTTTCCGCCGATCGTCGAAGCTTTCAGCCGCGCCAAGAAAACCAATGCCAAGGTCCCGAAACCTATTCTGGTACCTCACGAGAATCTTGCCGTCGGGATGGCGCATGGCGCCTATATGATGACGGGCCGCCCGCAGGCGGTCATGGTGCACGTCAATGTCGGCACCGCGAACACGATCAACAACCTGACAAATTTGTCGCGCGACCG